>Ga0256830_1001413_pt1 | contig 17072 bp, 18 predicted proteins | sample 128326metaG_FD_190537 | JGI IMG/M metagenome (GOLD analysis project Ga0256830, IMG submission 190537) | Hydrothermal vent microbial communities from Lau Basin, Pacific Ocean - 128-326 | ecosystem: Environmental > Aquatic > Marine > Hydrothermal vents | place: Pacific Ocean: Lau Basin | collected... | reverse complement strand
TGGCTTTCAGGCATGGAGCCGAGGACGGCCAGGACAAGGATGCTGAGCACCACCAGGGCGTGCAGACGAAGCTGGATCAGTTGAACAACCGGGGGTTTTGTAGTACAATGCATAGGAGCCAACCTCGTTTGGGAGATAGGGTACATTGTACCCGATTTCGCGAGGTTGGCTCCAATTCATTATGGGCAAGCTCAGCCCCCCTCTTTCGACCATTTTACGAAGCCCAGAGCCCATTTCGGCGACCTGTAGGTCCCCAACTCGATACGCTCGCGACAAAAGGGGGATACCGGATGGGAACCGGGGTTCGATTGCCTCTCCGGGAAAAACCGCGTAAAATACGGACCTGACGGCGGATGATCTCCCCGGGGTAGGACGTTCGTCCCATCCCGAAGGGGACCGAGAGTCCAGCGAGGGTTCGTTGTGATGTCCATCCAATTCGAATGGCACGCCGATGCCGAGGAGCTGACCTCGGAGCCACCACCGCCGCCACCATCGCGCCGTCGCTCCCGGCGCTTCCTCCTGAGCCTCAGCCTGCTGCTGGGGCTGATAGGCACGCTGGTCGTGGGGATGCTCTACCAGCGCCAACGTCAGCAGCACGCCATCGCTGCCGATCTGGAGCCCATCGTCCGCCTGGAACTCCAAGCACTGATCGAGGGCGACGAGGAGCTCTTCCTCAACCAGCAGATGGAGATCTCCAGTTGGCCCATCTACCAGAAGCGGCGGTTCGATCTCTACCGCCAGATGCACCGCTTCCTCCTCCCCCCTGCCGTCGTCCCCTACACCTACACCGGTCGAATCCTAAAGGTGTGGGGGGAACCCCAGTACGCCTGGGCAGCCGTGGAGGTGATGATGGACGGTCAGCCGCACCAGGAGATCCGGCACTACTGGAACACGCCGGAGGGCTGGCGCCATGCTCCTCTGACCGACAAGGCTCTGGGAGCGCGGCGGGAGCGAACCGTCGGCTCCATCCGGCTGCGCTACTGGGAGGTGGACGAACGGCCGGCGCGCTACCTCGCCAACGACCTCCGGGCCTGGCTGGCGACGCTGATGCCCCCCTTGGGGCTGGAGACCACCGCCCCCCTCACCATCGAACTGCGCCCTGACCCGCTGGGCACGCGAGCCTACACCTGGACCACCGACCGTTCGCGCCTGACCATCGTCTCACCCAGCCTGCTGCCCCTGCAGCGGGACGGGCGGCCGGCCCAGGTCTACCGCCAGGCCCTGGCCTATCACGTGACCGGCTGGCTGATCAACCAGGCCGTCGGCATCGCCACCCCCCAGGACTTGGCCCCGGAGGTACGTGGCCTGTGGGGGGACCTGCTGGCCTGGGCGATGATCCGACTGGACCTGAACCCTCCCCTGAGCACGACCCGCGAGCCGGTCCTGGAGCAGGTCGTCCAGCGACACGGGCTGGGGGCGGTGGCCCGGCTGGTACAGGCGATGGGCGAGGCCCAGACCGTCATCGAGGTCTTCCAACAGGCCAACCTGTCCGAACCCGATCCGCCGGCCCTTTTCACCCTCCTGTTGGAGGCCCAGCAACAGGCCATCGCCCAGGGAGACCGCAAAGCCTACCGGGCGCTCCTGGATCCTGAGGCCGATGCGACATGGCGGGCGGACCAGGTCTCGTCATTCACCTGGACCCCCGGCTCCCTCACTGACGTCACGGGGCTGAATGCCTACTTCAGCGAGGCCGCGATCTACCGCTACAATCCGCTCTCCCATCCGCGCGGCGTGACCGTCACCTTCCAGAGGGACCGGGCCTGGGTGGAGGCCGAGGGGATGCCTCTCGCCTCGCAGACGCGGGTGGTCTTCTTCCACCGCGCGGACGGCCGCTGGCTCTACACCTCCCCCGACCCCTCCTACCTGGGCGGGCTGCGGGAGGTGAAAGCCCCCTACATCGTCCTCCAATACTACGAAGCGGATGCCGACGTGATGGTCGGCCTGGCCTCCCGCCTCTCGACGGTGCTGCAACAGGCCACCGAGGACTTCGGCCTCTCCCCCACGGCGTTGACGACGGTGACCATCGGCGTTCAGACAACGTGGGGATGGTCCTCGCCGAACTCCGAGGGCCTCTCCTACACATCACCCAGCCTGAGCGGAGTGGACCCCGAGATGTCCTTGACGTATGGGCTGGTGAGCCAGGTGGCCTTTCGGCGGTTGGATGTTGAGAATCTCCGGGGCTCCCGGTCCTACTCCAGCCCAGGCCAAATGATGATCCTGCAGGGGCTGATCTCTTGGGAGGCCCAACACCTCCTCGTGGACCATCCTTTCCGGTGGTCGAGGGCAGACCTATCCTCCCTCTCCCTGCGCCCCTTGGCGGAAGCTTGGGAAGGAGGGAGGAGCTCGGACGCCTTCAGCCCCGATCTGTCCCTGACCGGCTACACCTTGGTCGCCTTCCTTGTGGAGGAGCAAGGCTCTCGGGCTGTCGGCAAGATGCTCGACGCCTTGGCGACGGCGGAGAGCCTGGACGACTGGCTGCAGGCGGTCAGCGGTCAGGGGCTGGATGAGGTCGAGCCGACCTGGCAGGCATGGCTCCGTCGCCAGGCCGGGTCGCCTTCCTCTCCCTCGTCCCCATCGGGTCCGTGATCCGACGAGGGCGGGAGAAGCCATTCCCGCCGAGGATGACACATCCGGCGGGAGCTGTGGGAAGGAGACAGATCCACGATCCACCTGGAGCATCAAGGCACCACTCAGACAGAGACCTACGGAGGCTCACGATGGCAACGTCAGCGATGGATCCTTTGGTCACACCCGCCGAACTTCCCGACCCTCGGCTCACCGAGGAGCGGATGCGCCGGGCCCGCGATGCCCGGCTCCTGCCTGTGGTGGGAGAGCACGCTCCGGTCTGGCTGATCGAAGAGGCAGTGGACCCCGTCAGCCAGACGGTGATCAGCGATCTGCTCTTCCTGGACCGGCGGGGATGGGTTCGGCGGCGCTACCTGTACGACGCCGAGGTAGACGTGCTCCACTTCCGGGGCGACGAGGTCGTGAGCTCCGAGGAGGCGGCCCGCCTGCGGGCCGGGGGCCGATTGTTGGTGGATGAGGACTGAGCTACGGGCCGGCCAAATCGGCGATGAAGTAGTAGCCCCAGCTGGCCCGGGCGACCCCCACGCCGATCTCCGTGTAGTGGGAAGAGAGGAGATTGCGCCGATGGGGATCGGCGCCGGGGGGCTCGTCGTACCACCAGAGCACTGCTCCCTCAGGGTCCTTGGCATTGACCCAGTTCTCCCCGGCGAAGCGGGGGGTGTACCCCAGCCGGGCTAGCCGGTCACGCAGCCGGGCCCCGTCGGAGCCCACGTGGCTGCACCACCCGCGCCGGGAGCAATCCTCGGCGTGGGTCTGGGCAGCCTGGGCCAACGTGGGTGACCAGGTGAGGGGGGACAGGCCGTGGGCTGCCCGGCGCTCGTTGATGAGGGCGACGACGACGGCAGGCCAGTCGGCGACATCGGCAGGAGGGCCTTCCGCCGGAGGGAGGGCAACGCCGGTCGGAACAGGGGAAGGGCCTGGGGATGGCGTGGAGGTGACCGCCGTCGGCGCAGGGCGGGGGGTGGGCGAGGGCACCGAAGCAACTCGCCGGGGGGCCGGCGTGGGCGTGGGGCTGGGGCGCGGTGCGGAGAGGGGCAGGACCAGCCATTGCCCCACATCCAGACGGTCGGGATCGGTCAACGGGTTGGCAGCCAGCAGCGCCTCGGTGGTCAGGCCATAGCGACCGGCCACTCTGATCAGCGTGTCTCCTGGCCGGACCTCGTAGACGACCCAGAAGGGGCTGGCCCCCTCCCAGCGGGGAGCCGGCGGGGGGATGGTCAGGACCCGGCCCGCCTGGAGCGTCTCCGACTCCCCCAGGCCATTGGCCAACTGAATGGCAGCCATCGGCAGACCATAGCCCATAGCCAGTTCCAAGAGCGTCTCCCCTGGCTGCACCACGTGCTGGATGGGCCGGGGGGCAGGGGAAGGCGAGGGAAACGGAGGAAGGGGGGAAGGAGAGGGAGTGGATACACTCACCTCCGGTTGATCGGTGGCATCGCGCAGGGCCGGCGTGATGGTTGCCGGAGGGGAGAGCGTACCCTCCCGTCGGGGTGAAGACTTCGCTACTCGGGGTTCCTTCCGAACAGGGGGTACAGCAGGCGAAGTACACCCCGCAAGAAGGAGGCAAAGAAGGACTCCCCACCGGACTCCCCGTTGGATGGAACTTTCCTCACCCACAGCCTCACCTCCTTTCAGACTCTCCTAGGACAATCCTCGTAACCTCACCTCTCGTCAGACCAGGGTTCACCGGTACTTCGATCCTGGGAGTTCTCGGTAAGTTTATTCAAACTCTGGGGAAAGGGAAGAAAAGATAGTCTTCGTAGTAGGGCCTTGGATGAGTGGGGATAACGCGCAGAGGGGCCAGATGTGGGGGGAACGCGGGAGCTATCCCCCAGGTGTGGCCGTTCTCGGGATCTTTGGGAGAACACGCTCCGTGGAAGAGGTGTGGATAACGTCGCTGCAGGAGAGGGCCGGTGATCGAGGCTTCCAAGGGGTCCGGGGAGGCTGTCCAGATGTGCGGGTCTGGACGTGGGAAGCCCCCAAATCTGGGACTGGGGAGCGAGGGAAAAAAGAACGAGAGGGGGAGTTATCCCCACTCTCCGACGGTTATCCACAGATATGGGGCAGTTATCCACATCCCCTGGCGAGGGATTAGCGGGGAACGCCGTTGCCATAGAGCCGCTCGCGGATGTGCAGGATCTCCCGGCGCAGGCGGTCATCCTGCTCAATCTTCTCCCGGATCTTCTCGTAGGCGTAGTGGACGGTGGAGTGGTCACGACCCCCCAGGGCTGCGCCGATCTGAGGGTAGGAGGCATGGGCTTCCTGGCGGGCCAGGTACATCGCAATCTGGCGGGGCAGGGCGACTTCCTTGCGCCGGCTTTTCCCCCGCAGCGCCTCCGGGGAGAGGCCATAGAAGGCAGCCACGGCGTTGATCACCTCCTCGGTCGTCAGACGGGGGGTGTCGGGCAGCAGGTCACTCAGGGCAGTCGCCACCAGCTCCGGGGTCAGCGGCTGGTGCATCAAACGGGCATAGGCAACGACCCGGTTGAGTGCGCCTTCCAGCTCCCGGATGTTGCTCTGAATCTGCCGGGCGATGTAGTCTAACACCTCGTTGGGGATGGGGATGGGCTGCTGGTGGGCCTTGAAGCGCAGGATGGCGATCCGGGTCTCCAGGTCGGGAGGCTGGATGTCGGCGATGAGGCCCCATTCGAAGCGGGAGCGAAGCCGTTCCTCCAGCGTGATCATTGCCTTGGGCGGTCGGTCGCTGGAGATCACGATCTGCTTGTTGGACCCGTGGAGGGTGTTGAAGGTGTGGAAGAACTCCTCCTGGGTGCTCTCCTTGCCCGCGATGAACTGGATGTCGTCTATCAGCAGCACATCCATCGTGCGATACTTGTCTCGGAAGTCGTCGGTGGTGTGGGAGCGGATCGCCTCGATGAGGTCGTTGGTGAACTGTTCGGAGGAGACGTAGAGGACGGTCAGCCCCTGACGACGGCAGGCGTGGCCGATGGCGTGCAGGAGGTGGGTCTTGCCCAAGCCGACGCCACCGTAGATGAAGAGGGGGTTGTAGGCCGTCGCCGGCTTCTCGGCCACGGCGATCGAGGCTGCGTGAGCTAGCCGGTTGCTGGGGCCGACGACGAAGGTGTCGAAGGTGTACCGGCTGTTGAGGGCGGAGGTATCGGAGGAAGCGGGCCAGACCGCGTCCTCTTCCTCAGCCGGGGAGATGCCCTCCAGCAAAGGAGGTGGGGGATTCTGGCTCTTCTCGCCCCCCCAAACCACGAAGCGGACCTCGACCTGGTGGCCCACCAGACCGACCAGCGTGCGCTTGATCAGCGTCACCAAGCGGTTCTCCAGCCACTCCTTGATGTAGCCGGAGCGCACGCCGATGATGAAGGTGCCATCCTCGTAGGCCAGCACCGAGGTGGGTTTCAGCCAGGTGTCGAAGGTCCCCTGAGTCATCTGAAGCTGCAGTTCACCCAACGCCGCCCGCCAGATCTGCTGTGGGTTCATCCTACGCCTCCGCAAGGGTTCCCAGAGTGTTGACAACAATACGATGCCAGGGCCTGGGCAGACCAGGAGCTGGCCCCACAAGTGTTACGACCTGACACTTCTGGTGAGAAGAATTCCCTGTGTTCGGACCGGTTGTAGGTGACCGGGAGGAACAGGCCGGTTGGATATGGCCCTGTCTGGGGGGGAGGGGGAAACAGGGCCGCAGGACCAGGTGCTATGGGCTCTCGCCTCAATCGGGGAGAGAGGGCTGATCGAAGCGGGGCGCCGGCCTTACGGTCGCGTTTTATTCTACCAGGGGTAAGCCCGGCTGACAATGGAAATGTGTGCTCCTGCCTTAAAAGTGGGAGCGGTTTTAAGGAATCTTATGTCAGCCCGCGATCCTCCATCGCTGCCCGCCGTCCACCACCAGCATCTCGCCGGTCACGTAGTCGGCCTGAGCCAGGTAGAGGACGGCCTGGGCGACATCCTCGGGGTTGCCCCAGCGCTGGAGGAGCGTCGCCTGGGCCACCTCCTGGGCTCGCTGGGGGCTCATCTCCGGCGGGGGCAGGATGGGTCCCGGGACGACGGCGTTGACCCGGATGGTGGGGGCCAGCTCGGCGGCCAGCCCCCGGGTCAGGGCCAGGAGACCCGCCTTGGCCACCCCGTGGGCCAAGTAGCCGGGCCAGGGGAGGAGGGCGAAGAGATCGCTGATGTTGACGATGACGCCCCCACCAGCAGCCCGCATCCCGGGGACCACGGCGCGGGCGACGAGGAAGGGGCCGGTCAGGTTGACGGCCATCACAGCCTCCCAGAGGGCCGGCGTCGTCTCCTCGAAGGAAGCCCGTTGGAAGGAGGCGGCGCTGTTGACCAGAATGGTGATGGGACCCAGCGTCTCGGTAGCGGTCCTGACCATTGTGGCGACCTGATCGGCCTGGGAGACGTCGGCGGGGGTGAGACAGGCCCGGACGCCCAGGGCCTCGATCTCCACCGCCGTCTGGCGGGCTTCTTCGGTGATCCGGCGGCTGTTGACGGCGACGTGAGCGCCGGCCCGGGCCAGGGCCAAGGCGATGGCCTTGCCCACCCGGCGTGCTCCACCGGTGACCAGGGCGACTTTACCTGTCAGCGTTGTCATCGGGACCTCCTGAGGACCTGACCTCATCCCGCCTCCACGCCTCGTCCAGCAGCCGGATCACCTCTTCGTCGGAGACCTGCTCGAAGTCCAGGTAGTAGGCCCCCACGGCCCAGAAGAGTTCAGGAACGAGGAGGCAGACGACCCGGTCGGCGGCCTCCTTCAGCCGGGCGATGGCGATGTCGGAGGCGACGGGCAGGGCGGCGATCAATTGGGCGGGCTTCTGCTGGCGCAGGGCCTGGAGGCCGGCCAGCATCGTAGAGCCGGTGGCCGCTCCATCGTCCACCAGCACCAACGTCCGCCCCTCCAGGGTCGGCAGGGGGCGGTCCCCGCGATAAAGGGTTGCCCGCCGGGCCAGCGCCTCCCGCTGGCGGGCGATCTCCTGCTCCAGGTAGTCCCATCGCACCCCCAGGTCCCGCACCAGCGCCTCGTCCACCACCACGTCCCCCATCACCGTCACGGCCCCCAGAGCCAGTTCTGGGTTGAAGGGGGCGCCGATCTTGCGGACCAGGAAGAGGTCCAGGGGGAGGTCTAGGGTCCGGGCCACCTGGTAGCCGACGACGATACCTCCCCGGGGGATGGCGAGGATCAGCGGATCGGGTTCCCGGTGCAGGAACCGGAGGGCTTCGGCGAGTTGGCGACCGGCTTCTTCACGGTTGACGAAGGCCATCTTCACCTCACGGCAGGCGTTGGGCCAGGGCGACGGCCAGCCGGACGGCTTCCTCCGGTGACGCCACCCGATGGATGGGGGGCGGGGGGCCGTGGGCCGGCTCCAGGTGCCAGGTCTCCAACCCGACGACGGGCCGGCCCAGCTTGAGGGCCAGCGCGATCTCCGAGAGGGTGCCGTAGCGTCCGCCGATGGCGATGACCGCCTGAGCAGCCCGGACGACCAGGACGTTACGGCCTTCCCCCATCCCGGTGGGCAGGGGCAGGTCCACATAGGGGTTGGCCTCCCGGGCGTCCACACCGGGCAGGATGCCGACGGTGAAGCCCCCCTCGGCTTTGGCCCCGCGGCAGGCTGCTTCCATCACCCCGCCCCGCCCACCGCAGATGAGCACAGCCCCCTGCCGGGCCAGTGCCCGTCCCACCGCCTCGGCCAGCGCCGCCTCGTGGGCGGTGCAGGAGGCCGCGCCGATCACAGCAATCCGTCGGGGTTCTGGGTGTCTCTTCACGGAAACCGTTCTCCGGGACTTGGTCTGACCGAGGACTGAGGACTAAGGACGGATCTTCGGTTTGTCAAGGGGCTCTTTCGCCCTCTAGTCGGGCTTCGGCCAGGGCGGTGTAGACGGCTCCGCTGGGGCGCAGGTCTGAGCGCATCAGGTAGACCGCGTCCACCGAGACTTCGCCCAGCAGGCCGACACCGGCGGTGGCGATGGCGTCCCCCAGACGTCGGCGGTCCGTGTTGCGCAACCCCTTGCGCGTCCGGCCCAGCGTCAGGTGGGGGTGAAAGGGCCGGGACTCGCGGGGGAAGCCCAGCCGGGTCATCGCCTTCTCGACGCTCTTCTGCAGGGCGACCAGGGCACCGCTCTCCTCCTCGACGCCCACCCAGACCACGCGAGGGGAGCGGGGGTTGGGGAAACAGCCCACTCCCCCTACCGTGAAGGTGAAGGGGGTGTGGACGCGGCAGGCTTCCCGCAGGGCCGCCGTGATCTGCGGGATCTGGGAGGCAGGCACCTCGCCCAGGAACTTCAGCGTCAGGTGGATGCCTTGCGGTCGGACCCAGCGGACCGTTTCCGGCGGGGCGCTCCGCCGGAGCCGCTGCTGCACGTCCATCAGCCGCTCCTTCATCTCGGAGGAGAGGTTGATGGCGACGAAGGTGCGCACCTTTTCCATCTTGCCCTCACCGCTCGCTACATCGCGCCTCGGTACATCCCGCCGTCCACCAGCAGCGTCACGCCGTGGATGTAGCCGGCGGCCGGCGAGGCCAGGAAGACGACGGCGTTGGCGAACTCCTCAGGCTTGCCCATCCGCCGCAGCGGGATGTTGGCCACGATGGCCGCCTCCTCGTCGGCCGGCGTCGTCCCCTTCTGCTCTGCCCGCGCTTGCAGGAGTTGGTCCACCCGCTCCGTGCGCGTCCAGCCGGGGGCGACGATGTTGACCCGGATCCCCTGGGGACCCAGCTCGTCGGCCAGCGTCTTCATCAGGCCGACGACGGCCATCCGCACCGAGTTGGAGAGGATCAGGTTTCCCAAGGGCTGCTTGACGCTCACCGAGGTCATCGCCACGATGCTCCCACCGCCCTGCTCCAGCATGTGGGGGACGACGGCGTAGCAGAGGTTGACGGCGCTCATCAGGGTCAGTTGCACCGCCTCCTCCCACTGGGCGGGGGAGAGCTTGAGAAAGGTGCCGGGGGGCGGCCCGCCGGCGTTGGTGACCAACACGTCAATCCGCCCGAAGCGGTCGAGGGTGGTCTGCACGAGGCTCTGGATCTGCTGGGGCGCTGTCACGTCGGCCTGGACACCCAGCACGTCGGCGCCGGTGGCCTGGCGGATCGCCTCGGCCTGGGCCTGCACCCGCGCCTGGTCCCGGGAGCAGATGACGACCCGCGCGCCCTCGCGGGCGAACCGTTCGGCCACGGCGGCTCCCAACCCTTTGCTGGCCGCCGTCACCAGGGCGACCTTTCCCGTCAGTCCCAGGTCCATCGCTTCCTCCTTTCGCTTATCTATTCAGCCTACCCTCCCGCAGGTCCTCGGTCGAGGGCGCTTTCATCCCCGATGGGCTATTGGAAGCGCGGTTTCGCGTCGGAAACGCGCCTAACCTGCGGGAGGGTGAACAGTTACCCTTTCGCGCTGAAGTGGGGTTTGGGGCACAATTCTGGAGGGGGCCTATGCGGATAGGAACCCCCCATCTACGGGGATTGCCACCCCGTGGACGTAGCTGGACAGGTCGCTGGCCAGCACCAGCACCATCCGCGCGACCTCGTCGGCCCGACCGAGCCGTCGCATCGGCAACCGCTGCCGGAACTCGACGCCCGCCTTTAGCAACCCCAGCCGCAAGCGGAGGAGTCCTTTGGCGGCTGCCTTCGTCCCCTGGGTGACGATGCCTCCGGGCACGACGGCGTTCACCCGGAAGCCGTGCTTCCCGTGCTCCTTCGCCAGCGCCCTGGTCAGGGCGATCACCCCGGCCTTGCTCACGCTGTAGTGGGCCAGGTCCTCTTTGAAGGGCAGCACCGCCTCGATGGAGCCCACGTTGACGATCACGCCCCCGTGCCTCTTCCGTCGCCTGACCATATGCTGGCACATCCAGTAGACGGCCTCCAGGTTGATCCTCATCACTCGCCGGTAGAACCCCTCGTCTACTTCCAGGAACCGCTTGAAGGGGTAGACTCCCGCGTTGTTGACCAGGATCTCCGGCCCTCTACCGTCCAAGCTCTCCCACAGCCTGTCAATCTCCTCCTTGCGGGATAGATCTACGACGTGGACCCGAATCTCGGTTCCGAAGGGGGCCAGTTCGTCCTGGAGGGCGGTCAGACCGCCTTCGTCAATGTCAACGATCTCCAGATCGGCTCCCGCTTCGGCAAAGCGGTAGGCGATCGCCCGGCCGATGCCGGCGGCCGCCCCTGTGATCAGAGCGTGCTTCCCTCGGAGGGATACCAGTTGGTCCAAAGGGGGGGGATTCGCCATACCACGTCCTCCTGCCGGCACTCCATCTCTCGCCGGAGGGTTTGGCCTTCGTTCCATCTCAGGTCCACTCAGGTCCAGCACGAGTATACGGGGTCCCCTGTTTGGATTTGCCGTCGCCGCTCGATCGGAATCCCTCGAACCTGCGGGAAGGGCGGCCGGTTGAGTTAATCCCCCTCTACGAAGCCCATCCCGATCATCTCTGCGTAGATGATGTCTGAAACCTCGCGGGGATCACGAGAGATGGGGTAGGCTGTATCATCACTAGAGGTCACCTGCACGATCCACCGGCCCGCCTGCCATTGGAAGGTTCGCGTCCTCCCCTCGGATCCAGGCCCTGGGAAGGCCCGCTCCCATGCCGTCGAGGGATGGCCGTGAAAGTCCTCAACGGTTCTCCCCCCGAGGCTGCTCTGAAAAGCCGATAGCGCTGTTTCCGGATCCTCGTATCTTTCGATGCGGATCCTCGTGGCGTGGCCTGCAGCGTATACGCAAGTGAGGGAGAAGGAGGAGCCATCCACGAGGATGGCCCCGGCCGGGTTCAACGACTCCGGGCTGTTGCCCGTGCAGACCGCCTGGGATGTTCGCTCGAGGAGCCTGATCTCCTCGGCGGAGGGCGACGTCGCCGTTACCGTTGCCGTTGCCTCGGGTTCTTCCCTTCTCCCGGTTGGGGACGGTGTTGCCGGGGTCGTCCTCCCCGATGTCTGTTCGCCGATCGTCGTTGGGCGTGGTGGAGTCCCGCAACTGGAGACCAGAAGGATCAGGAGGACAAAGGGGCCGGCGATCCGGCAGATGGCTGTGTGTGTCGCTGTCTTCATCTCTCGGGCGCAGCGATCCTCTTCGCCGTCAGCTCAGCCTTGCCAGCAGTGCTTGAGCAGTCACTGTGTGCTCGCGGTGCTGACGTTCGGTCCGCCTCTGGAAGAATCCGTTGAAGGTTGCTGTGCAGTCCGAAACGAGGTAGGCATCGAATCCCCTGCGCAAAGCCGTTCGCAACGTCTTTGCCGGACACTGGTCCGTTGCGAACCCGCAGATGAACATATGCTTGATGCCGTGGTCGTTTAGGACCTGTTCCAGATCGCTCTCAAAAAATGCGTCGAACGCGCTCAGGTTGTAGTGTTGCCGTTGGGCAATGGGGTCTCCTTCCTCGTACAGGCCGGGGACCAGTTCTGCCTTCCAGGTGCCCTTGGTGAAGATCCGTCCGAACGTGAGGTACGCCAACCAACCCCGCTTGTCGTAGGGATCAACGACCAGGGGCGCGTGGACGATGGTGGCGCCTCTCCTCCTCGCTTCTGTCACCAGGTACCGGGTCTTCCCCACGACGTCTCTTGACTCCAGTTGGTGCCTGATCAGTCTGTGAAACAGACCGGGTTCCGTCCACTGTTTTTGAAATTCGACGAGAACGATGGCCGTCGCGCTGGTGTTCAATGGCTTATTGCCTCCTTAAGCTTAAGCTTTTGCCGTCTCTCTGATAAAGGCCCCTAGAAGGGCGTTGAACTGCTCCGGTCGTTCCCAATGCGGTGCGTGACCCGCCTCGGGGATGATCTGCACCGCCCCACGCCAGAGGGTCGGTATGGTCAAGGCGCTTATGTAGGCCCCGTTCACCAACTGCTCTCGCTCACCGTGCAGGATGGCTAAAGGTGCAGAGAGATGGGCCACCACCTCGACTTCATCCTTGTAGCCCCCCGGCCCTATACTGCCGCCCAGCACCTGCCGCGCCCGCCCATCCGTGCGCCGGATGTCTGCCCTGAAGAACTCGGGTATCTCCTGCACCTCCGGTGCGAAGAAGGCGGCCGCGTAGGCTTCTACCTCCTCCTCGCTCAACTCCGCCTTGAACCCACAGTTTATGGCCGGATGCGGCAGGAAGGCTTCCGCCATCGCCGGGGGAAAGCCGATCGGCGGCGTGCCGAAGATCAAGAACCCTGCCGCTTTGGGGAGCCGGTCGCTGGCCTCCAGCACGATGTGCCCCCCAAAACTCCATCCCACAAAGACGGCCTCTTCCAGGCCAAGCTGTTCAGCCACCCCAACAACGATGCTGGCGTAGCCGGGCAACGTATAGGTTGATGGGGGGTCGGCGGCCGGCTCAGACTGACCGTGACCGGGTAGGTCTATGGCCACGAGACGGAATTCGTCCCCCAACGGACCCTCCAACTGGCGTCGAAACGACAGCCCCGATGAGGAGTTGCCGTGGACGAGGAGAGCGGGCGGGCCTGTCCCTGTGCTTTGATAGAAGGCAATGGTCTGTGACCCGACTTGTAAGGTTTGTGGTTGCATGGTCTGTTGTCTCCTTTCGTTGGATAGCGCTGAAGCGACCGGTTAGGTGGACTGCCTTCGATCCCTGCCGTGCTGCCAGGGTGCTGGCCTTATCGAGATCTTCCTCCCCGTTGATTCTCCAACTCTACCCGTAGCTTGACCCGTCCCACGCCGATGATGTCGCCGGTGCTGACCACCGTGGGGCTGGTGACCGGCATCTCGTTGAGCAGCGTGCCGTTGCGGCTCCCCCGGTCCTCCAGCCACCACTGACCATCCCGCCAAATGAGCAGCGCATGCTCCGCCGACGCATAGGCGTCGGGGATGACGATGGTGTTGACCTGCGAGCGGCCCAAGGAGGTGACCGATTGCAGGGGGAAACGGGTGCCCGGCGACAGCACGCCCTCGGCTGCCTCGACCACCACCAGCCGGCCGTGGGGTTGATAGTCTCCTGCCACCGCCCGGCTCTCGGCCCGGAGTTCCTTCCAGAGGAGGACGAAGAGGGTGACCAGGAAGAGGTAAAGCAGGCCGGCCAACAGCAGGCGGAGGGTGAGCAGCAGAGGTTCCATCGGACCAGCGTCTACGCTTCCTGATCGGTGTCGGTCATCCCAGGGGTGTCGCCAGCCCGGGGAGGCGGGATGGGCGTGACCAGGTCCTCGCCGTAGATCAGCTCCACGCCGGCCAGGCTGATCACGTCGCCGGGCTGCAGGGCGCACTCCTGAACGGGGTACCCGTTCACCATCGTGCCGCCGCTGCTCCCCAGGTCGTAGATGATGTAGCGCCCGTAGCGGCGACGCAACTGGGCATGGTGACGGGAGACCCGGCGGTCCTCGATGATGATGTCGTTGTCCAAGCTGCGGCCCAGGGTGATCAGCGGGGCGGTCAGGTCCACGTGACGCACCCCCTGGATGATCAGGAAGGGGCGGCCCATAGGGCCCGCCGGCCCCACCTCCGCTGTTGGAGGAAGGGGCATCTCCCGGGTGCTCTCCTCCCCCTCGGCCGGGGGTTCCCAACGGGCCTCGACGCGGACCTGGTGGGGCGGGATCACCTGGCTCACCCGGAGGGTGATCACGGGGGGATAGGGCAAGGCCAGCCCGGCCTCCTGCGCCAGCGTCGCCACGTGGCTCGCCAGCTCCGCCTCCAGCGCCGGCTCCTCCTTGCAGAGGATCCGGTAATCGGTGGGGTGCAGCGTGACCCAGTACCGGTTGGGAGCCACCAGTTCCCCCTGGGGGCCGACGAAGACCCGCTCCTCCATCGCTCGGGCCAGGGCATTGGCCACTTCCAGCGGCTTCAGGCGGCCGGCGAAGAGGCGGGCGAAGGTCCCTTCGACCAGTCGTTCTGCCAGACGTTCAAAACGGGACAGCGGCTTCATACCGAGGATTATAGCCGATGGAGGGGGAAGAGGCAAGCCCCCTGTCGTTCCTTGACAGGGGGGGATGGGGGTGCTATAATTGCGCCTGCAACCGCATAGCCACGGCAGAGGTGCCCGACGCCCCGGATGGCAGGGCTTAAAGGCGAAGCCGGTGACCCGCTCAGGGAAGTCCGGCGCTGTCCCGCAACTGTAGCCCGATCGGAGCGCTTCCGGTCGGGGAGCCAGGTCGCCCGCCTCTGTCGGTACCACGGACCTTCGCGGTAAAGGGGGTGGTGCGATGGAGGGTGCGCACTCAGCCCTCCCCCACATCGCGTAGGGGGAGGGTTTTTGTTTCGTATTGGCCTCCTCGCAGGTTCCTATGCCGTCGCCGGGCACCACGGGACCTGCGGGAGGATAACCTATCACTGGAAGGAGGCAGATCGTGTACAGAAGGCTCGGATTCCTCGCCCTCATCGTGGTCCTGCTGTTGGCCCTGGCCGGCCCTGCCCTGGCCGGATCGCCCGACGAGGCTGTCGTCCAGGCGTTGGACTGGCTGCGAGGGCAGCAGAACGCCGACGGCGGCTTCTCCAACGGCTTCAGCCCCGAGAGCAACCTGGGGGCCACCGCCGACGCCGTCGTCGCCATCGCTGCCGGCGGCCAGGATGCCGGGATCTGGCGCGTCTCCGGCGGTCCTTCGCCCCTGGACTACCTCTACCGCCAGGTGGCCGCCGGTCAGGTGACGGACGTCGGCCCCACGGCCAAGGTCGTGCTGGCGCTGGTGGCGGCCGGTCTGGACCCCACGAGCTTTGCCGGCCGCGACCTGGTCGGCCAGATCGAGGCGGCCTACGACCCCGATAGCGGCTCCTACGGCGGTTCCCTCTTCGACCAGGCCCTGGCCGTGCTGGCCCTGGTCAACGCCGGGCGGGCGGTGCCCCAGGGCGCGGTGGACTACCTGCTGGCCCACCAGACCACCGACGGGGCCTGGAGCTTCGCCGGCGACACCGCCGCCCTGAGCGGTGACACCAACACCACCGCCCTCGTCATCCAGGCGCTGGTGGCGACGGGGCGCAAGGATGATACCGGACGGGCGCTGGACTACCTGCGGCGGGTGCAGAACGCCGACGCCGGATGGCCCTACCAGAAGCCCTCCCCCTATGGGACCGACACCGACGCCAACTCGACCGCCCTGGTGTTGCAGGCCATCTACGCCGTCGGTCAGACGCCGGCCGACTGGTACACCGGCGGCTCCGACCCGCTAGGTGCCCTCCTGGCCCTCCAGAACGCCAGCGGCAGCTTCAGCTACCAGGCCGCCTTCCCCGGCGACAACGTCCTGGCCACGCTGCAGGCCATCCCTGCTGTGGCCGGCGTGACCCTGGTCCAGGTGCGGCGGGTTCCGACGGCGTCGGCGCCCTCGGCGGCGACGGCGGAGGCCCCTGCCCTCCTGCCCGAGGCGGGCGGCGTCTCCCTGCTCACCCTCGGCAGCCTCTTCCTGGTCGCGGGCCTGGCCTTGGCCCTGACCGGCCGCCGGCTCCGGCGCTCGCCCTGCTAGCACCCCGTCGAGAGGAGCACTCCGATGAGACAGCGGGCACGGTCGGCACAGGCACCGTGGGTAAAGCCCTGGATGGGGGGGCTGACCGTGCCCCTTTTGCTCCTGCTCCTTCTGCTGGCCGGTCCGGTGACCGCCCAGGAAGGCCCTCCCAACCGCGCCGGCCTGGTCGTCCGTTTCGGGGATGGTCGCGTCGTCACCCGTTGCGTCCCCTTTAGCGAGCCGACCATCAGCGGCTACGATCTGCTGGAGCGGTCCGGGCTGGGCGTGGTGATCGCCTACTCGCCGGGCCTGGGCGGGGCCGTCTGTCAGATCGGAGGCCAGGGCTGTCCGGCCGAGGACTGCTTCTGCGCCTATCCCCCCGACTTCTGGTCCTACTGGTACCTGGCCGAGGGCGGGTGGCGCTTCTCCCCCGTTGGGGCCGCCGGACGCCAAGTCCGCCCCGGCGACGTGGACGGCTGGAGCTGGGGCCCGGGCACCGCCCAGGGGGGAGCACCCCCTCCCGTGATCCCCTTCGAGCAGATCTGCGGCCCCTCGCCGGCCGCGACGGAGGCCCTGCCGCCGACCCCCACGCTCCCCCCACCCCCGCCGACGGAGACCCCCACCCGCCTGCCATCGCCCACCCCGCCGGCGACACCGGAACCGACGGTGACCGTGTTGTCCGGGACGGCTCCCCTGGAGAGGGCGGGAGGGAACGCTGCGCCGACTTCTTCACTCTCGCCCACGTCGCGCTCCTACCCTCCCGCCCCTTCGCCGACCTTGCCCCCCTCGCCGGCCTCGTCCACCCCTCCACCTTCACCCACGACTCTGTCCTCGCCTACACCGTCCCCGAGGACCGGTGAGCCTTCCCCTTCGCCGACCTACGCCCCACCCCCAGCGGGAAGGGCCTTGGGCCGGGGGGCCTACCTGCTCTTCGGGGCGATCGTGCTGGGGCTGATCGGGATGCTCCTGGCCATCCGCCGGGGAGGAGAACGATGAGCCTCCGGTCCCTCGACCTCCCTTGGCGGGCCATCGTCTACCTGCTCGCCCTGGCCCTGAGTCTGCTGACCTTCGCCGCTCCCTTCCTGGCCGCCGCCGGTCCGGACAGGGCCGGCGCCCTCGTCACCTCCCCCCTGCTGCTGACCCTGCTCATCGCCCTCAGCGGGGCCGCCCTCCTGGTCGAGCTCC
>Ga0256830_1001412_pt1 | contig 17075 bp, 6 predicted proteins | sample 128326metaG_FD_190537 | JGI IMG/M metagenome (GOLD analysis project Ga0256830, IMG submission 190537) | Hydrothermal vent microbial communities from Lau Basin, Pacific Ocean - 128-326 | ecosystem: Environmental > Aquatic > Marine > Hydrothermal vents | place: Pacific Ocean: Lau Basin | collected... | reverse complement strand
TACACAGGAGCGCCGCCTGCGCCGGGAGTTGGAGTTCGAGCATGCCTTCACGGAATCCGTCATCAAGAGTATCGAACCCATGAGGGTTATCGACGTCGATTCGTGGCAAGTGGTTTCCAGGAATCCGAAAGCGAAGGAATTTTATCGCCTTGCGGATGCCGCCGGTGAGGACGTTTCCTGCGGACAGATTGAACACCCGGAAGCACAGTGCGCGGAACGGGATTGCCCAATCCATCTCGCCTTGAATCAGTACCAGCCGGTGCCTGTAGAGCGCTATTTGCCGAAAATGGATCGGTGGGTATGGCTCTGCGGATATCCCTTTACCGTTCGGGACAGGCGTTACGTTGCGGAAGTCGTTCGGGACATCACCGAACAGAAGAAACTCGAAGAGCACGTCGCCCAGGCCCAGAAAATGGACGCCATCGGGACTCTCGCAGGCGGTATCGCCCATGACTTCAATAACCTGCTGGGCGGGATTATCGGGTTCACATCGCTCATGCGGATGAAGCTGGGCAAGGACAGCCCCCTCCAGTCAACGGTGGATGGAATCGAGAAGTCGGCCCGCAGGGCGGCGGCGCTCACGGAACAACTGCTCGGCTTCACACGCGCGGGCGGACGGAAGGTGGAATCCATCGACCTCAACGCGATCGTCGAGTCCGTCATCGAGTTGGTTGGACGCACGTTCCAGAAACACGTTGCCGTGAAAAAATCCTTGCAGACGGGACTGTGGAAGATCGAGGGCGACGGCGCACAATTTGAACACTGCCTGCTCAACCTTTGTATCAATGCACGCGACGCGATGCCCGACGGCGGCACTCTCACGATCACGACCGCAAACGTGACAGTAAAACGCGACGGCAGCAAACTGGGCCGCGTTCTCCCGCCCGGTCCGTATGTGTTGCTTAAGGTCGCCGATACCGGCGTGGGAATGACCCCGGACATAAAATCACACATCTTTGAACCTTTCTTCAGCACGAAGCCGAAGGGAAAAGGCACGGGTTTGGGGCTTGCCATGGTGTACGGCATCGTGAAGGCATATCACGGTCATATCAACGTGGAATCGGAAGTCGGCCAGGGGTCGGTTTTCAGCTTGTATTTTCCCGCTGCCGAAGAACATACAACGGTAGAGCCGCAGGATAAAGAGCATGAACCGGAACAGGGGTCCGGCATGATTATTCTTGCCGATGACGAAGACGTCATGCGCGAAGTGACGAAGGAAATCCTTGAAGCGCTCGGGTACTCGGTGATCGACACACCGGACGGGAACGAGGTCATGCCGTTGCTCGAGAAATACGCCGACCGTGTCGCATGCGTCATTCTTGACGTGTTGATGCCAGGCGTTTCCGGAATCGAGATATATAAGAGGATTCGGAGTACCTACAACCACGTCAAGGTGCTGATCACATCGGGATATTACCCGGAAGGCGAAGCGCGCGAGTTGATCGAATCCGGGGATGTCGTTTTTCTGCAAAAACCGTTTACGGTGGAACAGCTTGCAGAAAGCCTCGCGGGGATTATCGGCTCCGAGCCCACGTAACCTGGTCACGATTTTCACTTTTCTCTTTCGTCTCTCATTGCGCTTGAAGGGATTGATTAGTATAATTCATTCGGACAAGCGCCCGTAGCTCAGGTGGATAGAGCATCTGCCTTCTAAGCAGAGGGTCGTAGGTTCGAGTCCTACCGGGCGCGCCATTATGCGCAGTCTATTTCAGCAACAATAAAGGGGCTTTCAATGAAGCGATATATTCTATCAGGCTTTGTGTTGTCTGTCGTTTTTTCCATGATCCTTGCTTCCTGCTCGAGTGACGATAACCCGACGACTCCATCCACGAGTGATTCGTTCTTTCCCATGGCGGTCGGTAACACGTGGACATACTTGGAGTATGAGGTCGATTCCCTGACCAATCAAAAAATCTCGGGGACCGAAGACACGGTAAAGGTCGTCATTGCCGGCCAGGCAAATCTCAAGGGGAAAGACGCGTACATGTTCGTCAATACCAGCCAGAAGGAAGGCGTGGACACGGCCTACTACTACGCGGAAGGAGACAACCTGTGGATGCTGGCTGATACGAGCTTGACTCCTATCGACGACCGTCCTTCGGATCTCGCGACGTCGATCTGGGTGGAATTTCTCAAACCTGGAACGGCTTCCTGGAACCTGTACACGCAGCACATCACGCAGGATATACCCGCCGGACCGTTTACAGTGAAAATGTCAGTGAAAGTGACGGTTACTGGGAAAACTGTCGGCCAGGAGGATGTTCAAGCCGGGGGTAAATCGTACACGGGGGCGACAAGGTGCGACATCAATGCGAACCTCAAGATCACGTTTACTCCGTCCATCCCGCCCGTGCTCACGGACATGGAGTTGAATATTCCCGTCAAGACGTATCTCGTGCGGGGCATTTCGCAGGTACGTCGCGAGTCGGGTGGCATGTCGATCATGGGGCAAGGGCGGAACGGCACGGTTTCGGAATTGATCTCATACACGGTACAGTAATCTGCCGCCGTGATGCTGTTTAGTGTCTCGAGCCCGTTCGCATCACCGAACGGGCTTTTTCTATACGATTCCTGGATGGCTTCTGCTCGATAAAAATTCCCGCCTGTTGCTTTCCACTTGTAATCTTTTTACTTTACCGCAAAAGAAATCCGCTCTCTTTTAATACATTTTCGTCACCGGAGCACCATGCTCTTCGCGTCAATCAGAATATTGTCAATTGCGCCGTTTCCTTGCCAGCGCGGTGATTCAACTTTTTTTCATTCGAGGTATTCCGTGAAAGACTTATCCGGTCGGTCGTTTTTTACTGGCGTTGCTGTTTTGCTTTTTCTTTTCATCAACCTGCCTCAACTTGTCGCACAGCCGCCGAGACTGAATTTCCGCCGCATCGATGTAACGGCGTTTCCGAAGATCACCGGGTATTTCTCCGTGAAATGCAACGGCCAGTTTCAGAATAACGTGACGGCAAAGAACATCACCGTCGAGGAAAACGGTGAACAAATGAACATTATGACGCTCACGTGTCCTTCCGACGTGTTGTGTTGCCAGTCCGTAGCACTGATTCTTGATCGCAGCGGCAGCATGAATGGGGCTCCGATGGAACAACTCAAGGAAGCGGCAAAACTGTATGCGAGTTTGCTGGATACGACCTGTGACCAGGCCAGCGTTGTGAGTTTCGCAAGTAACACGACTGTTGATGTCTTTATGACCTCGGATACGTCGCTCTTGAACCCGGGGATTGATAATATCGTTTCGAGCGGTGCAACAGCCCTCTGGGATGGAGTTGGTACGGGGGTTGCGGAAGTTGTCAAGAACGGCTCAAAGGATTGCCGGGCCGTGATTATCGCGACGGATGGTGGGGAAAATGCAAGCGTGTATTACACTCTTGATGATTGCATCGCGTTGGCTCAAGGCAGCAGTATCCGTGTATTCACGATAGGTCTGGGCAATGGAGTTGTCGAACCTCCACTTCAGCAGCTCGCGCGTGAGACCGGCGGCATCTATTATCATGCGCCCAGCGGCGATCAATTAAAGGCGATTTTCAAAGAGATTTACAAAGTAATTTCTCAGCGATTCCAGGAGTGTTCTTTCACGTACATGTCGAGCTGTCCGGATGGGGCGGTTCACATGGTCAAAGTCACCGTCGGATCACCTTCCTCTATTTCCGGTTGCATCGGGACCGATACAAGAACGAGAGTCTACAGGGCAATACTGGACACTACGAGATTTACCTTTGTAAACATTTCTCTTGACAATATCCCTTCACCTGGTCCAGGTGCTGTCACGATTCCACTTCGGGTCGAGGATAGCGTAAAGGCGCCGCTTACGCCCGCGACATTCCGCGTACTGTTTGATAGTACGTGCCTCACATGGTCGGATTTTTCCACGCAAGGTGGCCAGTGGGATGGCGTCCCGGCTGTCGTCACACCTGTCCCCGGCGGTGTTGAAGTGCGAATGCTTCAAAGGAAAATTGTGCCGGGAAAAGGAATCCTTGGTACGATGACGTTCCAGACCGTGGATACGACAATAACATGCAAAACCTGTGAAGTCCGCCTGGAGAACTGGGACCTTGAAAGCGGATGCATCACGCCTGTACTCAGTAACGGAACAGTGGTGATAGGCGAACCCGCTATCGATCTTCAGGACCCGCCGGCCGGTATCGGCATTTGTTCAGGAAAAGACTATGTGGTCCGCTGGAAGGAATCCTGTGTGGACAGCGTCACCATCCTGTTGTCCGACAATGGCGGAAGTTCATGGAAAATACTGGCCGAACATCTCCCGGCAGGAAATGGCGAATGGACATGGACGGTTTCGGAACAAGCGGGAACGAGATACAGGTTGCGCATATTCGACAGCTTCGACAACACCCTCGTCGATGAAACGCAGGGAGATTTCTTCATCCTCTCTCCGCCGCACGTGGAGAAGCATCCGGCGGACCAGATAGCCTGCCTGGGTGCAGGAATTTCCTTCGAGTCCAAGGCATCGGGACAACCTGCCCCCGGTATCCAATGGCAGGTGTCGACGGATGGTGGCGCGACGTTTACCGATATACCAAATCAGACGACCTTGATGTTATCGTTGACGAACGTGGTTGATAGCATGGAAGGCTACCTGTACCGCGCACGGTTTTCCAACACATGCGGCGACACGTATTCCGACGCGGCGTCACTCGGGGTTATCAATGTTCCTCAGGTCAATGTCTCGCCGTACAGCGTCACGATTTGCAAAGGCGGACAGGCCGTTTTCATAGGTGCGCGCAAGGGAGAGAGGTTAACTTTCGTCCAGTGGCAGAAATCGGTGGTTGGGAGCGCGGTCTTTACAAACATACCCGGTGCGATCAAGGATACGCTTGTTGTACAGGCCGCTGACGTTTCTCAAACGGGTACGCGCTACCGCCTTGCGGTCGGAAACAAGTGCGACACGGTCTATTCTTCTCCCGCTTCGCTTGTCGTTCGTGACATACCGGGTATAAGCGGTCAGCCCCAGTCCGTCGATGCCTGCCCGGGCGACTCTGTATCGTTAAGCGTGCAGGCCATAAATGCCTCTTCGTATCAATGGCAAAAAGACGGTGTCGAGATTCCCGGGGCAACCTCCAGTACGCTTGCTATAGGACCGGTGACTCACCGGGACGGGGGGACATACCAGGTTTTGTTGAAAAACGAATGTGGAATCAGTAAATCTCAACCCGCGCAGCTCAATGTTGTCACTAATCCGGTAATCGTTCGCGGGCCGGTTTCGAAGTCGGCGAATGAAGGTGAAATCGTCACTCTTTCCGTCGATGCCACGGGAGGTGGGTTGACGTACCAGTGGTGGAAAGATGGCGCGGCGTTGCCCGGGGCGAAAGATTCCGCGCTTACGTTTTTACCTGTGCGAAAGAGCGACGAAGGGACGTACGTGGTCGTTGTGCGAAATGCGTGTGGTGAAGTGCGTTCCGATACGGTGTACCTCTCGGTGACGGTGACTTCGGTGCGGGGAACGCCCGAGGCGGCCAACGGCGTGGTGCTGTTCCAGAATTACCCAAACCCGCTTGGCGCAGCGCCGCCCGAGGGCGACAGGCAGACAGCCATAGCGTTTACACTTCCTGGAAGCGGCCACGTGCTATTGCGGGTATTCACGATTCGCGGTGAAGAAATCGCGGTACTGGTGAACGATGTGCTGGCATCAGGGAGTCATACGGTTCGCCTCGATGCGCGGAACCTGCGTCCTGGCGTGTATTATTACAGGCTGGAGTTCACGCCGGTTGGTGGGCGACGAATTCCCGTCGTTCAGACGAAGAAACTGGTTATCATGAAATAGACGTCTGGGATTCCATGTTCGAAGAAATAGTCGGTTATTCGAGTGTGCATACAAGAGAAGCATCATGTAATACGCGCTCTCAACAAGAATTCATTTTGAAGGAGAAGAATAGTATGTCGAGTAGTGTAACAGTGGTCAGGTCACGAATTTGGGCAGTGGTTTTCCTATTATTTGCCTCGTCAAGCATGCTCTTTGCTCAACCCCGGCTGAATTTTTCGGCGATCCGTTCGCATGCCTTTCCGGACGTGAAACTGTTTTTCCAGGTGAGGTGTAATGGAAATCTGCTCAACCAGTTTTCAAAGAAGAATATTACGCTCAAGGAAGACGGGGAGCTGATAAACGACTTCACCTTAACGAACTTTCCCGATACGGCGACCTGTTTTTCGGTTGCGCTGGTGCTCGAGCGCAGCGGCGGCCAATCCCTCCCCGATGAAAAAACCGGTGCCAAGGTGTTCATCGACTCGCTGGACGGCACGTGTGACGAAGCTTCCCTTCTTTCTTTTGCGGGCGACGTTACCGTGGATGTATTCATGACCACGGATAAGAACCTGTTGAAAACGGGGATCGACGCCATGGTCGGAGGTGGAACGAGAGCCCTGTGGGACGCGGTTGGCGCCGGGATACTGGAACTAAAGAACAACGGCGTTCATTCTACACGGTTTGTCATCGTGGTGGCGGATGGAAAAGATTATGCGAGTACGAGATACACGCGGGACGATTGCATCGAGTTGGCTACGAAAAACGACATCAGGATCTTTACAATCGGATTTGGCAACGATGTGTTCGAGCCCCCATTGCAGGAGATTGCACGGAGAACTATGGGAACGTATTATCACGCCCCATCTGGCGACAAACTCATTCCGATCTTTCAGGAAATATATGCTCTCGTATCGCGGGTGTATCGCGAGTGCTCCATAGCGTACAAGTCTTCCTGCCCGGACGGAACGACGCGGACGGTCGAGCTTACCGTGGGAGCGCCGTTCCCCGTTGATAATTGCGCGGGCACGGATACGAAGGTCAAGATATTCAGGGCGCCGCTGGACGCGACGACATTCAAAGAAGTACGAGTAGCGGTTGCTAATACGGTAACTTCTGCGTCAGGTCCGGCGAAGGTTCCCCTCGTTGTGATGGATTCCGTAAATGGAACTCTGACCCCGTCATCGGTTCATGTTCGGTTTGATCCCGCGTGTGCCAAGTACGTCAGTATTGATACGCGCGGTCAACAGCTCGAAGGAGTACCGATATCGTTTTCTCCGACGATGGATGGAGTGATGATAAATTTCGAAGGGGAAAAGGACATTCCCGGCGACGGCGTGCTCGCCATGCTGACGTTCGTCCCGGCCGATACGACCGGTCAATGCAGGGAGTGTTCTATTCAGCTGGAAGGATGGGACCTGAAAAAATGTATTCAGACCGTGCTGAGCGCTGGAAGCGTGACTTTCGGAACACCGACATTGGCGTTGAACGAGCCGCAGGCGGGCGTGGCAATCTGCCCGGGCACCGACGTCAATGTACAGTGGTCGTCCACGTGTCTTGAGAACGTTGATGTTTTCGTGTCAGATAATAGCGGCGGGTCCTGGAAACTCGTAGCCGACGACATCCCGGCAAGCACGGGGAAGTGGATATGGACCGTGACGGAAGACGCTGGGATGCACTATCGCGTGAGACTGGTGAGCTCAACCAATCCGTGGTTGAGTACCCAAACGGCCGGTGACTTCATAATCAACAGCCTTCCCCACGTGGAAAAACAACCCTTGGGTCTTGTGTTGATGGAAGGTAAATCGGGAACCATGCGATCGCAAGCGTCCGGTTCTCCGACGGCGTTGCTCCAGTGGCAGGTGTCAACCGACGGCGGGAAAACGTTTGCGGATATCTCGAATCAAATTGATCGGGCGCTGCAATTGAAAAGTGTAACGGCTGAAATGAATGGATACCTGTATCGCGCCCGCTTTTACAACGAGTGCGGCTCGGTGTATTCACTTCCGGCTCGACTCAGGGTTATCCCGCGGCAATGGGTAACGGTGGCGCCGGATGTCGTATCGATCTGTGCGGGTTCGCAGGCGAAGTTGATCAGTCGTGCAATGGATACGGTGCTGTTCAGGCAATGGCAGAGAGCCGATCCAGGCAGCGCGGTTTTCCAGGATATTCCAGGTGAAACCGGCGACACGCTTGTTGTGAATCCATCGAGTGTCGGAATGAGCGGGACTCAATACCGGGTACGTGCGGGAAGCCCACGGGACACGGCGTTTTCCACGCCTGCATTGTTGGTGGTGCAAGGCGTTCCCGTCATTATGAGTCCGCCGTCATCGACTGCTTCGTGTTTCGGGGATTCCGTGGCACTGAGCGTTAGCGCCATCAATGCGACGTCGTACCAGTGGCGGAAGGGGGGCGTTGATATTCCGGGAGCCACGAGCAGTTTCCTGCTGCTGAAAGCACTGAGTCCCTCCGATACGGGCTCCTACAGTGTTGTATTGACAAACAAGTGCGGTAGCGTTGAGACCGTCTCGGCTCGCCTTCTCCTGATGGAAGCGCCGATGATCAGGGAGCAACCCGTTTCCCGGTCTGCGTCTCCGGGCGAAAGGGTGCGGTTCAAGGTTCACGCGACGGGTCAGGCATTGACCTACCAGTGGTGGAAAGACGGGGTGATTCTGCCCGGGGCAACGGACTCGACGCTTGTTATAAACCAGGTGCAAAAGAGTGACGAGGGAGCGTACGTCGCCGTCGTGCGGAATAAGTGCGGCGAAGCGCTTTCAGACACGGTGTACCTGTCAGTAACATTGACAGCGGTGAGAGGAACACCCGAGGCGGCCAACAGCGTTATACTGTTCCAGAATTTTCCCAACCCGCTCGGCGGCGCAGCGCCCGATGGTGACAGGCAAACGGCGATAGGATTTGCCTTGCCGGAAAACGGTCACGTTGTTCTGCGGGTGTTCACGATCCGCGGAGAAGAAATCGCGGCGCTCGTGAACAGAACGCTGGAATCCGGGCGTCACCTGGTTCGTCTCGATGCGCGGAATCTGCGTCCTGGTGTGTATTATTACAGGCTGGAGTTCACGCCGGTCGATGGGCGACGAATTCCCGTCGTTCAGACGAAAAAACTGGTTATCATGAGATAAATAGAATGAACCATTTTCAAGGCTGCTGATACTATGTGCTCGATGGAAGTATGGAGGATGGAATATGTATGATTAATTGAAACTGCGGAGAAAAACATGGAGGTATTAACTATGCGTAGGAAAACAAATAAAACCGGGATGAAAGCAGGTCTGTCCGCGTTGTTGCTGTTGTTTGTTCTGTATCCCGTGGCAGCGCAGCCTGAGCTGAAACTGCGGTGGATCGACGCTTCCGCCTTTCCCACAATAACGAATTACATCACGGTAAAATGCGACCAGCTTTACCGCTATAACCTCGACCGTTCGAACTTTACGGTGAAAGAAAACGGTGTCCCCGTGCAGGACTTTACCATTTCGTGCCCGCCGCAGTTTCCGTGTTGTATTTCGGCGGCCCTCGTTTTGGATCGCAGTGGAAGCATGAACGGTGCGCCGCTCGATTCCATGAAAAGCGGGGTAAAGTCCTTTATCGATTTGCTCGATGTTACTTGTGACGAGGCGGCTGTCGTAAGCTTTTCCTCCAACGTTACCACCGATGTGCCGGTGACTTCCGATACGGCAGTGTTGAAAGCCGGCGTTGACGCCTTGGTGGCAAGCGGGTCGACGGCGCTCTGGGATGGAACCGGGGTTGGAATCACGGAACTCATCGATCATGGCACACAGGGATGCCGGGGTGTGATCGTTACCACGGACGGTGGAGACAATTCCAGCACGGTATATTCGCTTGACACATGCATTGCCCTGGCACAGCGGAATAAAATACGCGTCTTTACCGTTGCTGTCGGGAATGGAGCGATCCTTCCACCGTTACAGCGTATCGCCGATGAAACCGGTGGCGCATTTTTCCGGGCCAACTCGCTGGACGAACTGCGCGGAATCTATAAACAGATCTATACAATCATGCACCAGAACTACGGGGAGTGCACGATCACGTTTGAATCGTCCTGTCCGGATGGCTCGACGCGCACGGTTGAAATCATTGCGGGCAGCCCGGTGGAGTTTCCGGGATGTGCGGGCTCTGATTCCGTGTCCCGGACGTACACCGCTCCGTACCGCCCGAATGAATTCGCTCCCGCTTTTATCAGCCTGGATAGCGTCAGAAGCGACGCGGGAGGCCTTGTATCCGTTCCACTGAGGTTGAACAATGATATTGATGGACTGCTTACACCCGCGACGTTTCGCCTGCGGTACGACCCGACATGTGTGCAGTGGGTCTCGTTCAACACCGAGGGAGCGAAGTTTGACGGTTTGTCCGTCACGTTTACGGGTACACAAGGCGGGTTGGAGTTTACGCTTACGGGGGAAAGAAGGATCACTGGCCATGGTGTCCTGGGCGTGTTTCAGTTCAGAACCGTGGACATGTACGGCGCGTGCAGGGAATGCAAGATATTACTTGAGGGGTGGAGCATGGAGAAGGGCTGTATTACACCGGTGCTGGGTGGTGGACTCATTTCGTTTGGAGTACCGGCGCTGTCTCTTTCCGCTCCCGATCCGGCCAGTGAGATTTGCCGAGGCTCATCGGTTCAAATCAAATGGGAGGCCAAATGTATCGACAATGTGGCGATCCTGCTTTCAAATGACGGCGGGATATCATGGACAACGCTGGCTTCCGCGGTGCCCGCCAAGGATGGTGCGTGGCCCTGGACGGCGAACGTTGCACCGGGCAATCGATACAGGATCCGAATTATCGGTACTAATGACACGACACTGGTTGCAGAAACAGCGAGCGATTTTTCGATTACAAGCGCGCCCCTTGTTCAGCAGCAACCTTCCGACGTAACGGCCTGCGAAAAAACACAAGCTGTGTTCTCTGCTGTTGTTTCAGGTTTTCCCGCTCCCGGGATTCAATGGCAGGTTTCCACGGACGGGGGAGCGACATTTGTTGACATGTCCGGACAGAAGGCGTCTGTATTGAGCCTCCCGTCCGTTACAATAACTCAGTCAGGGACTCTCTACCGCGTGCGCGTCTCCAACGACTGCGGTGAAATATATTCCGATGTCGCCGCGCTTACCGTTACACCATTGCCGACGGTTGCCGTTACGCCGCAATTCGTTTCGCTGTGTGTGGGAGGCACGGGCAGTCTCATTGGACGAGTCCAGGTACAGAATCAGACATTTCAACAATGGCAAAAGAAAGACGTCACTGCCACCACGTATCAGGATATCCCCGGAGAAACAAGAGATACATTGGTGATAACCGCTGCGGCCGTCAATCAATCGGGAACACGATACCGACTGGCGGTTGGTAACGGTTGTGATACCGTGTACTCTCAGCCGTCGATATTGGGGATTAAGGATATACCGCTAATCCAGCAACAGCCACTTGATGTTTCCGTGTGTGAAGGAGACAGCGTTATTCTTCGCGTTATCGCATCGAACACAACGGCGTATCGTTGGGAGAAGGATGGAACGGCCATCTCGGGAGCGGACAGTAGTATCCTGGTTCTGCCCGCCGCGAGTATGAAAGATGCGGGAGCGTACATGGTCACCGTTGTTAACACGTGCGGCAGCGTTTCTTCAAAGGCCGTGCGCGTCGAAGTGACGTCGGGACCAGCGATCGCCAATCATCCGGCATCACGGTCGGCGAGTGTCGGCGACACGGTGAGGTTCGAGGTACGAGCGTCGGGCGTTGGCTTGCAGTACCAGTGGTGGAAAGACGGAGCGGCTCTGGGAGGCGCGCAAGACTCGGTATTGGTTATTGGACCCGTACGAAAAGGCGATGAAGGGAAGTACGTGGTTGTAGTCCGGAACAAATGCGGTTTTGTGCGCTCCGATACGGCGTACTTGTCGGTAACGGTAACGTCGATTGCCGGGATGCCGGAATCCGCAAGCGGAGTGGTCTTGTTCCAGAATTATCCGAATCCCCTGGGCAACACGCCGCTGGGTGGTGGCAGGAGAACGGCAATCACGTACACACTGCCAACCAAGGGCCGTGCCGTATTACGGGTGTTTTCGATCCGGGGCAAGGAAGTTGCGACCCTCGTCGATGCCGTCATGCGGGCGGGACGATACGTCGCTGTCCTCGACGCTAGCGCGCTGCGTCCCGGTGTTTACTACTACCGCCTGGAGTTCATCCCGGATTCACAGTCGTTCAAGCCGGTGATACAGACGAGAAAATTGGTGATCACTCAATAGCATCAAAGAGGTCCTGCCATGAAGAAATGTCTTTCCAACAGTGTGTTCAGGTCGATCGCAGTTGTCTTCCTGTTTCCCGGTTTGATGTTCATTGCCCGGTCGCAGCCTTCCCTCCAACAGGTAAGACTTCTTAACTCTGCGTATCCAAATATTTCGTTATCCGCGCGTGTGGAATGCGCGGGACACGTGCGGTACGATCTAACGCAGGATAATTTCACGATTAAAGAGAACGGTCGGCTGATCTCGGACTTCTCGTTGATCAGTCCTGCTCCGTTGCAACCTTGTTGCCTGTCGATCGGATTTGTGATCGAGCGCAGCGGAACCGGATCGAGCGATCTTTTAAACAAGGAAAAAGCAGGTGTCCGGGCGTTCATCGACACCATGGATACCCGCTGTGACGAAGCTACCCTGCTTTCATTTGCGACTACCGTGTCGATAGGTATCTTCATGACCACTGATCAGGACCTTTTGAAAGCGGGGTTGAACCGCCTGGTCCCCGGCGGTGTTTCCAAACCCTGGGAAGGTGTGTACTCCGGGATCGTGGAAGTTGCCAATAACGGGATGAATGATTGCAGGATCGTTGTACTGCTGCGGTACGGCGAGTATTACAGTCAGTCGTCGCGCTCGGCGGAAGAATGCATCGCGCTTGCGCGGAAAAAAGGCATTCGAGTTTTCACAATCGGTATCGGGAAGGCCGATACAGTAGCGTTGAAAAAAGTTGCCGACGAAACGGGGGGACGTTTTTTCCATGATCCGACCGGTGGCAATCTTCCGGCGTTAATGAGACGCATTTATGCGATCAGCCGGAGTCGTTTCGAGGAATACAAGATCACGTACAAATCCACCTGTGCCGACAGTTCGTTCAGAACCGTTGAAGTAACAGTGGGAAGTCCCCGGGAAATCTCCGCAAATGCGGGGCTCGGTTTGCCCGGCTGCCCGGGTACCGATACAAAGACGATCTCGTACCGGGCTCCGTACGATCCATCGACGTACACGCCGCTTAACCTGAAATTGGGCGACGTCTGTACGAAACCGGGGCGCATTGTGGAGCTCCCGCTTGTAATCACGGATTCGATACACGGGTATCTTTCCGCCGGTGCGTTCACGATCGGTTTCGACCCGGCGAAGTGTTCTTTTATCGGGGTGAGAAAAAGCGGCACACTGCTCGATTCTACTTCGCTTTCCATACAGGGTGTCGTTGGAGGTCAGCGAATATCTTTCAATGATATCGGGGAAGTAACGGGAAAAGGAACGCTCCTTGCGTTGCGGTTTCTCGTAACGGATACGAATGCCTTCCACTATCCCATCACGGTGGAACTGCGTGATTGGATGTTTTCCGGGGGGTGTTTCACACCTGTTTTAAATAACGGCGCCATTAGTCTTGGTACACCATCTGTCCTGGGAGGCAGGCCCGCCACGGGAACGTACGTGTGCACGAATTCCACGCTGGAGATCGAGTGGAATGCTATCTGTGTTTCATTGGTCCGCATCGAGCTGTCGAATGATGCAGGCCAGACGTACCAGGTACTGGCCGACAGCATCCCGGCGTCGTTGGGTTCCTGGAAATGGACACCTCCTTCATCGTTGAAAAACGGATACAATTATCACATCAGGGTTTCGGATGTCGCGGATACAGTCGTTCGATGGATCAGTCCGCGTTTCATTGTTGCCGGAAGTCCCGTGGTTCAGGATCAGCCGGGAAATACGATGGTTTGTAAGGGTAGCAGCGCGTATTTCAAGGTTGGAATGGCTACGACACTTCAACAAGAAATCCAATGGCAGGTTTCAAGTGACGGGGGTGCGTCGTATATCAATCTTCCAAACAGCAATACCGATAGCCTCGTGATCGGCAACACGACGTTCGGGATGGATGGATACAGGTACCGTGCGCGTGTTACGAATGAATGCGGCGCCGTGTATTCCGATGCCGCCGTTCTGCGCGTCGTCTCGCGTCCCTCGATTGTGAATTCTCCAACCGATGTCACGGCATGCGTGGGTACAATAGCTTCGTTTGTTGTTCGGGTCGATCCATCCTCGGCTGCCTCCATCCGCTGGCAAAAAGCTGCTTCTCAAACGACTGCGTTCCGGGATATTCAAGGAGCGACGGACAGTGTTTTGAGCGTCAATATCGCTGATGCGGCAATGAATGGGACCCGGTACCGCGCTATCGCGACAAATGCCTGCGACTCCGTGGTCTCCTCGGTTGCGACGCTTTACGTACGGGACGTGCCGGTTGTCGCCATGCCGCTCCTGGACAAGTTCACGTGTGAAGGCAATGCAGTATCGTTTCTGGTGGCGGCGCAGAATGCCAGGTCGTTCCAGTGGCAGAAAAACGGTGCCGATATTCCGGGCGCTACAAGTTCGCGACTGACGTTAACACGTACCAGCCGGAATGACGCAGGGACGTACAGGGTCCTGGTAGGAAATGATTGTGGAACGACGGTTTCGAATGATGCCATGCTGACAGTTGGTTCGATACCGAGCATCCGCAGCCAACCTGTTTCACGTTCGGTTACTGAAGGTGATACGGTATCACTGGCTGTTCGAGCCTCGGGAGGAGCGTTGAAATACCAGTGGTTCAAGGATGGAGTGATGGTTCCCGGCGCTTCGGATTCGGTTTTGCAATTCGTTCCCGTGTTTAAGAATGACGAGGGACGCTATGTCGTTGTGATTACAAATCCCTGCGGAGCCGCCATCTCCGATACGATTTACATGAAGGTGTCGATTGCCACCGGTGCAAACAACGTTCCCGTGGCCGGCGCGTTGCAGCTGTCCCAGAATTATCCCAACCCCTTCGGTCCGTTGTCTGTGGGAAACAGTTCGATGACCACGATCACATACACGATACCTTCGAACGGGTATGTCACGTTGGATATAGTCAATATTTACGGTGAGATGGTGACAACACTCGTGCATCAGAAGCAGGGAAAAGGAAGGTATCACGTGACGTGGGACGGGGAGGCGGTCGGTAATGGCGTGTATTATTACCGCCTGAGGTTTCGATCGGAGAGTAGTGGAAAGACATCGATGAAGATGCGGAAATTGGTTATGGTGAAATAATACACCAAACCAGGTTGTCTATAAGCAGCGTCCCGCCACAAGCGTGGTGGGACGTTTTTTATAAAAAAGAATCCCGGCGGACAACCGGGATTCAGAATTGATAGGACCTTGGGAAATGCAAATGGCAGTGTCGGTCAACACCTTTTTAAGATCTCTGAAGGCCAGGGTTCCGTGAGGAGGGCATTAGGATACATGCAATTGGTGAGGAAATCAGATCGCATGGTAACGTTACCCTGGCCACAGAGATCAATGTTCTTGCTTCCGCGAACAGAGCGAAACGGTGGGAGGGCAGAAATTGTTTCAACATCATTCGTATGGTGCAAGATCCTCATCGTGATTGCATTCATGCGAACTTCATGCCGAAACATCATTCCCTCTCATTTTGCTTGAATCGCTGAAACATCTCTCTTTCATGAGCAATTTGAACAATTTTGAATGAAAGAATTTCATCCGGACTGTTCAAAACTGGAGCATGTGTGTGAATTCCGGTTTTCCACAGGAGCGTGAAATTATCCTGCGGTTATTTTTGTATCACCATTTTACGCGTGATATTTGTTCTTCCGACGATCAACGTCGAGATATACATTCCCGCTGGTAACCGAGAGCCGTCGAAACGGACAAAATGCACACCCGGGTCGCGTTCGGTGTTCATCAAAGTGGCGACTTCGCGTCCCAGGGCGTCGAAGACCTTGAGAACGACATGGGCCCGGTAGGGCAGATCGAAGCGAATGCTGGTCGTTGGGGACACCGCGGTTCCGCCAAACGGGTTGGGGTAATTATCCAGTGAAATCGAAGCAGGGATTCCAACCTCCCCCACCGCCGTGGGAGAAACACCCGTCAGGATGCTGACTTCCTTGCTTTGCAAAACCGGTCCAGGTGTTTTGCCGTCGGTGGAATGGACCACGAGGACCACGTTGGTGTTTTTCGCCGCGCTGTCTGCGCTGACAAAGCTAAAGTGCTTGGTCACGGTGCTCTGCGAACTGACGAGAGCCCCGTCGCTGATGACCGTTCCCAGATAATCAGGAAGAATCTGCTTGACGACATGGTTGTGAAAATAAGGGTACAGCAGTTCATTCGGCTGGTACTTGGATTGGGCATAGTTCAATCCGCTTTCCGTAACCATGACGTTCAGGCGAATCGGTGTTTTCAGCGCCTGGTGGAAGAACACATCTGCATCGAATTCCACCTGCTTTGTCGAAGCGTTATAGCTGTAATTGCGCAACGTGATACCGACCGGACTTCCTTCCTGCACGCGGAGAAGATAGGCGTCTTCCCATTTGTCACGATTGATGAAGAGCGACGCGACTCCGGGGTATTTGATTCGGTCCACGGCCGCGCTTGGATAGGATGATCCGCCCAGGAAGTTGATCATATTTACTCCCTCGGGGATTTTCATCGGTTCGTTGTTTCCGTTATGATAGGAGACAACAACAAGATTGTCAGGGTACTTTTGAACCATCTGGCGAATGATATCCGCCCCGTACGGACACCACCCGCACCATGTGCCCGTGATTTCTTCGAGAAACACGTTCCGCGGTTCATCGACGTCTTGTTCCTGAACGGAAATGTTGACGGGAATATCCACGCTGGAACGGTCTGGATCGTTGGAGGTAACGGTGATTTTTCCCGAATAATTGCCATTGTCCAGTTTTCCTGCATCCAGCTTGACCAGGAACTCCTGGGCCTTGCCGGGAAGCACTTTCCCCGTCGGGGGATTGATCACGATCCAGGCTGTTCCGTTATTGTTGGCTTGCCATGTCAGGTCTTTCAGACCCGGATTCTCGATCATGACTTTGAGTATGTCAAAGCTGCCTTTTTTGATTGTTCTTACGATTTCCGTCGTATGAAGCCGTAAAACAGGCGTCGCCTGCGCGCTCGTGTTTAGGATCTCCACAACGGCCAGGGCCTCCTGATTAAAGTCCTGGCCTCCGGGCGAGACCACGACCTGCCCGTTGGTTCCCGCCTGGTGCATGTAC
>Ga0256830_1001411_pt1 | contig 17078 bp, 11 predicted proteins | sample 128326metaG_FD_190537 | JGI IMG/M metagenome (GOLD analysis project Ga0256830, IMG submission 190537) | Hydrothermal vent microbial communities from Lau Basin, Pacific Ocean - 128-326 | ecosystem: Environmental > Aquatic > Marine > Hydrothermal vents | place: Pacific Ocean: Lau Basin | collected... | reverse complement strand
TAACGGGTAAGTGGAAGGTTAGTGGGCGGCATACTTACTGATGTTCCTCCGACGGCATTTTCAATAGACCGCTTGAGTTGGGCTAAATTAACACGCAGATTCACAAGTATTTTAATTGCCAATCCCTCTCCTTCTCTAATTAAACCCAGCAAAAGATGCTCAGGGCCAATATAATCATGGCCCAAACGCATGGCTTCCTCTCTACTGTAGGAAATCACATCCTTAACTCTGTCAGAGAAATTTGATTCCATATATTTTTAAAGATACTGTAAGAACGGATATGCTATTGTATTGTTTCAAGCATGTCCGTCAGCTGACAATAAGGGCGATGACTAGTGCAATAAGCATGAGATTAGCTAGGGAAAGTGGGAGAAATTTCTTCCATCCCAAGTCCATAAGCTGATTGTATTTGAATCTTGGTAAAGTCCAGCGAACCCATAAAAATACGAATACCCAAGACAGGGTTTTTACCCCAAACCATCCTAATCCCCATAACATCTGCATGAGCGGACTCCAATCCGCAACACCAATCGCTCCTTCAAAAGGCCCTAAATATCCCCCTAAAAAGAGGGTTGTAATCAAGCTTGAAGCAATGATTACGTGTATATATTCTGCTACAAAGAACAAAGCAAACTTCATAGAACTATACTCCGTATGAAATCCACCTACAAGCTCCTGCTCTGCCTCAATTAAATCAAAGGGCGTACGATTAGCCTCGGCAAAAGCAGCAACGACAAAAATCAAGAATCCTATTGGGTTGATAAAGATGTTCCAAATACCTCTTTGAGCTTCTACAATTGAAGAGAGTTTAAGGAAATCTCCATCTCCACTATAATTGACATTGGTTAATAGTACCACACTTACTACGGCAATCCCCATAGCCAATTCGTAACTAATCATTTGGGCAGAGGCTCTCAATCCTCCTAAGAGGGAATACTTACTATTAGATGACCATCCGGCCAGTGTTACTCCATATACAGAGATGGAAGTAATCGCCAAGATATATAAAATACCCACGTTTACATCCGCAATCATCAAAAAACCTCCTGTACCTTCGGTAAAGGCCATATCGGCTTTTGCAAAAGGGATGACGGCCATGGTAACTAGTGCAATCGTAACAGAAATAACAGGAGCCATAAAGTGTACCAACCTGTCTGCTGTCACAGGGATAATATCTTCCTTAAGCAAAAGCTTAATCACATCTGCGAGAGGTTGAAGCAAACCCAAAGGGCCTACACGATTAGGACCGACACGTTGCTGAATAAGTGCAGCCACCTTTCGTTCAGCATATACAGTATAAGCTGCAGCTGTTAGCAGTACAAAAAGGGTTAGCCCTATCAAAATCAATGCATTAACAATATAAGTCATCAGGGAAAATTATCTAATAACCAAAATAGGCCCGAAAGCTACGAAATATTGCAAGCAATAGGAAGCTGAAAACAAATAAGCAGCATAATTATCAAGCTACCTAACTGACACTTGACTTTCAAAAACGTGACAAGGAGAACTAATCATTCCACAAATAAGTTTACTCTTTTTCCCTTATTCGTTTGCGTTTATCTTTCACTAGGTTGTATTTAATGGTAATAATGGGCTGCAAATGTCCACCTTTCACTCCAATAATATCAAGACCAAAAACGGTATACCCCATAGAAGGGAAGTAGTAACTAAGTAAATCTTTTCTGGCTTTAGAATAGCCCATTTGTAAAGCAAAGTCGACATGTATTCGGTCCATCAATTCCGATACAAATCCAATCTGCACATTTCCCCCAAATTTCAGTCCACGCGCATTTATTTTCTGTAAAACCGCAGGTTCATTACCCAAGCGATACCATTCGTTGTAATAAGCTCCAACTAACTCAAAACTAATATATGGATATTCGGTAGCCCACCTTTCTGGTCGATCAAATAGACGAGCCCCTAGTGAAATAAAAGCTGCCTGATCTTTCAAATGTATAAAATCTCTCAATGCACGAACCCGAGGCTGCCAAGTACTATCTCTGCTTTGGGCGCGAAAACCCATCGCCATTTGCAAAGAAAAATATCGAGTGAGTTCATGTTCTGCCTTTATATCAAGGGTATTCAGAATAACAGGTGTGACATTGATGCCTATATAAGTCCTGTTTTGTCCCAAAAGGATCAATGGAAAAACAAGGCTTATGTATATCAACCAGCATTTCATGACAAACGAATCTTGTAAAACCTGAATATTTACTGAGTAAAACTAACAAACTTTTTACACTTAATTTTGATGGTTATTAATGATAGATAAACGAATTCATTGCATAAATCGCTCATGTAGGCGAATAATTTTCATAATTTATGCTAAAAGATATCTTTATTTGTACAATCATAACCTAAGAAGTATTGTTTTCGTAACTTGGAAGCGTTAATCAGACGATAACATATATGTCAGAATCGATTATTTGGGGGGGCGTTTTTATTTTTTCTCTAACAACATTAATTATATCCGCAGATTTTTTCATAAAAGCCTCGGAGCGTATTGGTATTGCACTAGGAATCCCTCCCTTTATTATTGGAGTTACATTAATTGCTTTAGGCACCTCCTTACCAGAATTGGTTACTTCTATCATAGCCGTTCTTAATGATAATCCTGAGATCGTCTCTGGTAATGTCGTAGGTTCCAATATTGCCAATATCTGTCTAGTCCTTGGACTTATAGCAGTACTTGCACGTAAGATAAAGCTAAAACACGATATCATGAGAGTAGACATGCCTATTCTTATGGGAGCAACTTTCTTACTATATCTAGCTGCAAGTGATCTAAAATTTACTTTTTATGAGGGTTTGCTCTGTATTTCAGGTTTATTGATTTACCTGGGATATGTTTTTCAACTGGGCAAAGAAGGTCGCCAAGTGTCTGATTCAGGTAATCAAAGGACTAGACAAAGGTTTTCATGGAAGGAACCTATCATTCTGATAGCAAGTGGCTTTGCTATTTATTTATCTGCGAAGTACAATGTGCGTTCAATCGAAAGTCTTTCAAGCTTATTGGGGGTAGGAACGGAGTTCATTGCCGTTACAGCCGTAGCTTTTGGCACTTCATTGCCAGAATTAGTCGTCTCAGTAGTAGCAGTTAAAACGGGTAATACAGAAATGGCTGTAGGAAATGTGTTAGGCTCAAATATTTTCAATATTTTCGGAGTAATGGGAATACCCGCTCTCATGGGGGGAGGTTTTCTAATTCCTGAAAGTATCGTTAGTTTCAGTCTGCCACTGATGGTGGCCGTTACCCTATTAGTATTTTTTATCACACTGGATAAAATCATCAACCGTTGGGAAGGCCTAATCCTATTCCTTTTTTATGCTTTATTTATGGTTAACCAAATAGGGGGGGTTATTTAGCATACTGCTGGATATTTTGTTATTTAGTTCCTATTCCATTTACTCTTCTGTTCATCCGAGGGTTTGTACTTTGGTACTTCCACCTGAACATTCTTCACTACAAATGCACTAGGAAAAATTTCCCAAACTTCTCTACAAAAAAGCTCCGCCTCTTCTGAACGCATAAAGTCTCCCACTCTCACTTGATAAAGCGGATAGACCATTCTATAATAGGCTTTGATATCGGGATAATTGGAGAGAAAAATTGTTTTTGCCCGTTCAGCTTGCGCACGACCCGAACTCCCTCTATCGGCAAATATTTGGACTCGATATCCATCTACTGTTTTTTTACTTGCATTTATTTGTTTGTGCCTGTTGATAAACTCTTCTAAACGATCGTCTGCTTCAATGACTAAACGTTTCCCTCCGACAAAACTACCTTCTACCGGAATAATTTCTACCGGATCATTCTCTTCTATCTCTTGCACAGGAATAGGAGGCATCCTAAAGTCTACCCGATCGCGATAATAGCTTACTTCTTCTCGCTCGTATTTATAGTAGGTATCTCTCACATCATTATCTCTTTTTTTTCCGTCTTTATCTCCATCCCCTATAGGCATAAGCATGAGACAGGCTGCTAGTATGGAAGTGATACTCATAGTTTTATTTAATGTTAACTGAGGTGCTTTTTAATGACTACAAAGGTTAAGCCAAGTTGCTCGAAATTTCGGAAATTGTTTGATCAACCACAAATCCTCTTTCAAAGATCAACGGATCAATGTCAGGCTTTGATTTTTTATCATCTGTCTTCCATCTCCTCCCATTGCTTCAATGATGCAGACATAAATACCTGATTCTACCTGTGTTCCATTAAGATCCTTGCCATCCCAGGATTTATCGGGATCATCAGAATGATAGACTAATTGTCCTGCTTCATTGTAAATTTGAAGCTGAAATTCGAATATATCCAAATGTTTTATGATCAGTAAATCATTCACTCCATCACCATTGGGAGAAAAGGCGGGCGGCAAACTGATACCGGATACTTTTTGCACCTTCACAATCTGTGAAAAGGACAGCTTACATCCGTCTAAGCTTGTGGCTATCAGATTAACTTCATATTTTCCTACCGAATCATAATTGTGAATGGGAGCTTCGTCTTGGCTCATATTCTCATCCCCAAAGTCCCAACTCCAACTTCTAATAGGCAAAAAACTAGCCGTTCGAAATTCCACTTCAGCATCTGGCAAGAATACAATTTCAGGGCTCAGGATCATTTTGACATGTTCTGAAGAGAATAGCTTTATTTGCTGAGTATATTCCTGTATGCAGCCCTGATTGGTCTGTGTCTTGAGTGTAACCGCATAGTCTGTCTTCTCTAACTCACTAAAGGTTGCCAGAAATGAAACAGGATTAGTTTCCGCATAAATTTCTCCCCCTATATCCCAGCTTATTTTTTCAATATAGCTACGAAGCCCTCTTTGATTGGATAGTTGGGATAATGTATCTGAAGCCTTTAGCAGCAATTGATTTTCGCAAGCTTGCAGTACCTCAAAGTGTGCAGAAGCGGATGGGTTGACGGTCAGTCTACGTTTTTGTTTGGTTTTGCAGGCGTGCTGGCTCGTCACCTCAATAGAAACCCAATAATTTCCTTCTTGCTCAAAAATATGCTTTGGCTTTGCTTCTTCTGATGTATGCTGGTCGCTAAAGTTCCATTGATAGGTTGCAATAGGGTCGAGGCTACTTGTTCGCACAGAACTTTGGAAACTGACAGTATCCCCTACACATACAGGCGAAGTATCAAAGTCAACCCAGGGAATCGGATAAATTTCGACTTCTTTCACAATGGTATCTCGACAGCCCGCTTGATTTGAGGCAATCAGACGCACCATAAAATTTCCCGCTCGGGAAAAAACATGTGAAACTTTAGTATCTGTTGAATAATTGGCTTTTCCGGAGGCTGGATCTCCAAAATCCCAAATAATTTGTTTCCACACTTCTGTCCCATCTGTAAAAACCTCAAAAGAGGTAGGAATTCCCTCACAATAACCCGATATACTAACCGCTAATTTGGGCTTAGGGATTAATTGGACACGAGTAAAAACTGTGTCTCCCTGACAACCTTTATTATAAGGTATGACATAGACAGGGGTGATTTCCTCTTGTATTGCCAATCCAATACTCATCGTTTTCTCCCCTGAATGCCATTGATAACTTTCGGCTCCACTTGCCCATAACTGTGCCATGGACATAGCACAAAGGAGCGTATCTCCTGCTATAGCAGCATCTGGCCGTGATGTTACCTCTATTTTCGTTGTCACTTTTTCTCCTTTACACCCGGCCTTACTTCCTAAAACAGAATAAGTAGTTGTTTTTTGAGGATGAACGATGATGTTCGCTGTTGTATCACCCGTACTCCACTGATAGGTATGACCTCCTTTTGCCTTTAATACTACAGCATCTCCTTCACAAATCTCGCTACGCGCTGTCACAATACTCAAGTCAGGAGTAGGCATGAGCATCACATTCACATAATCATACGTAATATACCTTCCTTTTTTTACCTCCAGTCTATATCTTATGGTATCGACTTTCTCAGCTTCGCCCTTCAGTTGGAAATTGGGATTGGCTACGAAGGGGTTATCCAAGCCTTCAATTGGAAACCACCGATAATCATGGTTTTTGTTTCTTGTTCCTCCCAAAGTATATACTCCTCCTTTACATGCGATGAGATCATTTCCTGCCTCGGCAATCGCTCCCTTGTCTATTTTTACTTTTCCATTTAGCTGCTGCTGCTTCCCATGCCGGTCTGTGATTTCTAATTGGTAGCTATAAACCCCTGGTTGAGGATAATAATGCACAAAAGATGAGTCGGCTAATCGATGGAGAGAAATATTACCATTTCCCATCCAAGAGTAACGAAGAGGGGGCTGAAGAGAAGCCGCAGGGAAAACCGAAAATTTAACTGCATTACCTCCTAGAAGCTTTACCTCAACAAATGAGCGGGCATAGAGCAACGAACTAAGGGCCGTAGAATCGCCTATAGTAAGGGAAGCAGGATTAAAAAGAAATGAAGTATAGCCTGAGAGGTACCAAAAGGAAGAGAAAAGTACAAGAAGTATACGGTACATCATAATAAAAAAGCAAACCAAAGATTTCGGAAAAACTACCCAAAAATCCAGCCTGTGAAGTTCTGTTTTTTTTTAGCAGTGGATGGATTTCATTACTTCAATTGTCCTATTTCTTGATTGTTTGGTCGATTTTAGTGTGCCAATGAATTATGGAAATCTCCAAAATCTTCCCTCTTACTATAAAAAGACCTTAAAAATATAAAGACTCAGATGCTATGCGAAATCGTTTATATCCTATGCTGATTCTATACAAGTTTCAAATTTTTATCTATAAGTCAGGAAAATATGTTAAATTCGTAGCCTCAAATCAGCATTGGGCGTTTATGAGTTATAAGTACCAGACACTGCTCCTTAGCATCTGTTTATATCTAGCTGCATGCAATACTAACGCACCGCAAAGCAGCCAAAGCTCAATTGATGCTAATAGTACTGTAAAAATTCGCACGAAGCGGGAAAATAGTACCACTGGCAAGATATATATTGCGGTTGATGATACTTATCGTCCTATCATTGATTCGGAAATTAGTACCTTCATGGCCAAATATCAGGATGCAGAGATTCATCCTATATATCTTCCCGGTGAGGAAGCTATTGCCGCTTTATTAGCTAGTGATACGATCCGTTTAGCTATCACCATGCGAAAACTCAATGCCTCCGAGCGGGCTATTCTTAAAGGGCAAAACGCAAGTGCAAAGATGCATCGCCTAGCGACTGATGCAGTCACACTCATCGTTCATAAAGATAATAAGGATACGATTGTAAGCCAAGAGAATATCAAAAAAATCCTCTCAGGAGAGATTACTTCTTGGAAACAACTAAACCCAGAATCACCCCTAGATAAAATCAAAATTGTCTTTGACAATGCTCAATCTAGTACAGTCCAATTTCTTCAAGATTCTATATTGGCAATGGATAGCTTGAAACTCACGACCAAAAATGTCTTTGATGGGAAGACAAATGAAGAAGTAATTAGATATATAATCAAGGATAAAAATGCCTTGGGGATTATTGGCATTGCTTGGATCAGTGATATGGACGATCGACAGATGGCCCTATTTAGACAAGATAGCATCAATGTACTTAAACTGGAGTATCTTGAGCCTTGTTCATTTCAAGATCGGTTTTTCCAACCTTATCAGGCATATATACATCAAAGATGTTATCCATATACAAGAGGGGTGTATGCAGTTTTGCGGGAATCATTTTTTGGCCTAGGTACGGGCTTTGTTTCTTATATAACTAGTGATCCCGGCCAGCGCATTATTCATAAAGCGGGTCTTGTTCCTGAACTGGGGATGAAACGGATTGTGAGGCTTCCATCTAAAAGAGAGCAACGAAAGGCTGAGGAGTCAGACGAATGACAATAAAACTCAGTCATTTATATAAATTTGCATACGAATAACTTACGTTAAGAAGAATAAATTATGTTCATTATGAAGAAAAAGTAACTTTTCTTCATTTAACCAAATATGTAATTCAAACACTAAAAATAATTATGGTTATGCAGAGACGATTATTTACCTTTCTCGCTCTTGTGCTCATGATGGTACAATTTAATGCCTTTGCCCAATCTCCTACTTTGGACGAAGCAAAAAAGATGATAGAGAATGAGCAATTTGCTCAAGCCGAGAAAGCGCTGAATCTACTGATCGAAACAGATAGAAAAAACCCTGAATTTTACTACTGGAAAGGCACAGCCCAAATTGGAGCAGAAGCCTACGAAAAGGCAAAAGAAACCTTTGCAGCAGGGATCAAGGTAAGAGGGAAATATCCCTATAACCATGTAGGTATGGGACGTGTTTTGGTATATGAAGGAAGTGATGATCAAGCTAATGAAGTCTTGCAAAAAGCACTTACCTATAATAAAGGTAGAGATATAGATGTAAACTTCGCTGTTGCGTCTGCTTATTTGGAGGCCAACAAAATCAAAGATGCTGAGGTTTTATTATATCAGGCTCAGGAATCCGCTCCAGATAATCCTAAATCATACATTGCTTTAGGAGACCTCTATATGGCTAAGAAGACCAGCAAATTGGCTTTGAACCAATATGAACAAGCGATCTTGAAAGATCCTAGTTTCGTCCCTGGCTATACACATATAGGTCAATTAAAAATCGAGAAGGAAGAATATGATGAAGGAGCCAAATACCTTCACAAAGCGATGGAACTTGCGCCTGATTTTGCTCCTTCTTATAAGTACATGGGGGAGCTTTGGTTCAGAGCTGGCCAATATGAGCAAGCGCGTGATAACTATCAGAAATATGTATCACTTACTCAAAATGACTTGGGCGCACGCCTCCGTTATGCAGATTTCCTCTTTTTGAGTGGAAACTATGCAGAAGTAATCAGTGAGCTTGGCAAAGCTGAAAAAGATACTGTTACAAGCCTCATGCTTCGCTTGACTGGAATGTCCCACCACCAGATGGGTCATTTAGATAAAGCCCAGGATTATATGGACAGGTACTTTAAGCGCATTGATCCTAAATATACCATCTTTCAGGACTATGAGGTATACGGGCGTATCATGCTCGAAAAAGGTAACCAAACTAAGGCTGACGAATACTTTGCGAAAGCCGTAGAGATGGATTATGAGCGTGTAACTCTTTATCAAGATTTGGCTAAAGAATACAATAAAGAGGCAAAAGCACTCCGGGCATCAGATCCACAAAAGGCTATAGAAACCTACCTTCGGGAAGCTCATTACAGAACCTTGTTCATCAACAATAAACCCCAAAAAGCACTTGGCGACTACTACCGCTTAGGTTTGGCTTATTATTATGGGCAGGAGTTTCAAAATGCATTGAATAATTTTAATGAAGTAACTAAGTTGAAAGAAGATTACTTACAGGGGCACATGTGGGCATTTCGTTCTGCCAATAAAATTGATCAGGTAGTAAGAGATGACACGACGACTACGGCTTCTTCTTGGTTGTCCAAAGATCCTGCTCAACGCATTATTGATCTTTTGGGGGATAAGGATGCTGAGGAATTATCGAAATCTGAGAAAGCCGGTCTGCTGGCTGCATATCAGGTGCTGGCTTTCTATAAGTTCAACCCTGAAGGAGATGATAACTATAACTGTGATGCTGCTAAGTTTTTCATTGAGGAGATTCAAAAAATTAGCCCCAGTTATTCTAGCATCCAACCGATTGTCGAATATTGTGAAGCGATAAAGGCCCAAGGACAATCAGGGAATAATTAGTCTTTCATTCCCTAATTGATCTAATCAATATATAAGCCCTGCCTGACTAGGTGGGGCTTTTTTAGATCATATAACCAAATGCTTTTAAACGACTTTTTAATTGAGGTAGGTCTTTCTCTTTAATGATGATCTGATAGTTTTCAGCTTTATGAATAATCGCTTGCAACTGCTCATCTTGAGCAACTAGCCGCAATAAGTCAGAATCTTTAGCAAGCTGGAAAACCTTAACCCGATTCACAGGCTCTAATGGGCTGATTCGAACTCGTATTTCTTCAAAAAAATCTTGCCAGATTTTAGGAGGCCGGTTTGTAATCAGTTGATGGAATAAGGTGATTTGGGCCTCTACATCTTCCTTGTGTTGACAATTTTTTAAAAATGATTCATGATTCACTTTAAATCTTCTATTGCCCAAAGCCTGTGCAAAGTTCTTAAGCCTATCTTCTTTATCAGGCGGACTATGCGCTGCTATACGAATAATCAGATTATAAGGCGATAATTCGTATGTCCCTTCATCCACTAGTGTTTCGACTTCGTATTCGTTAGTAAGCCCCAATATGTATGCCCCCAAAGGAGTCAAACGCACATACTGTAAGCCATCAAAAGGGGAATAACAACTTTCACCTGGCTCTCTGGTGTCAGGTTTGTCATAAGCCAGGTCAAATAATCCATAAGCACCATATAGAAAAAAATAGGCTTTTAAAGAGGGAAGCCTGACGATCTGGGTGAAATTTTCATTTTCAATGGGAATCGAATGATAAGTGCTGGTATAACTTAAATATTGGTTAGCAGCTTCATAAGTTACAGCAGCTATTTTCAATCCTCGATAAAACAGCCACTGATGAACATTCTTGATGCTTAGCCATTGGTTTAATTGTATGTCTTTGAGTAATTCTAAGAATACTTTCGAAAACTCCGTGATGTAATATCCATTGACATTGGTCAGGCCGTTCAAATGAAGGAGTAAAAAGTGATGTTTAAGTTTTTCTTTGAAGTAATATTTATCGAATAAGTGCTTAAGCAAATCTTTACCAGCCTCCTTTGCCGTGCTTTTTTCTGGCATACATACCCAAAGGTTCGCCAGCATCGCAGTACGAATATTATGCAATATTTTATGGGTATTCTTTTCCATATAAAACTCTCTTAAGCCGAGTTTTTTTCGCATACCACTATAGGTATTTGCATGCGGTTTACCACTCTTCCCCCGCCTGATTTTTCCTTGCCTATGATAGAGTTTAATCAATGAAAGTTCTGATAGGATTTGTCCCTTATCTTCGAATATTGTTAAGGTTTCAGGTAGATGTTCAACCTCTTTGAGGTAAAAATCATCCGGTTTTTCATAAAATGCTATGAGATGAAGCCTGATTTCACCTGGGAAAAAAAGATGGTAGGTCGTCCTTTCTGCCTGCCAACTATAAGAAATTTGAGAAGGAAATAGCTGAAACCTTTTCTTTAAGTATTTTCGCTGACCATAAAACCTGCCCTCATTTTCTATATAGCTGATCTCAATTCCCAGCTGTTTTTTGATTTCATGCTCATTAGCAAGAGGTGCCCATACTAAATGATCTAAAACTTTTCGCACATCCTCACCTAAATAATCCCGAAAAGCCGCAAACACCTCCTCAGAAACAAATGTCATGACATACAATAATGCGGTATCTCTAAGATTGATCTTGTAGTTTCGAGACTCAATTCGTTGAAAAAGGCCCCTCATGCGATAATTCTCAGTGACCCAATTTCGGTGCTGCTCCCAAAATGGCAATAGCATAACTTCAACTAGGTACTTCCACTGATCATGTTGATATCGAAAGGTTTCCCTTATTATTTGCTCCAACTTTTTGATAAGTTGCTCTGACATCTTGTAACTATGTTATTCGTGACTATGTTATTCGATTGATTTTCCTAATGATTAATTTGCCAGCATAAATTCAATATCCTGTTCAGACATAGATTTAAGTGTAGCACTATCAGAAGAAATAATATCATCAAATAATGCCTTTTTCTTTTCTTGAAGAACGAGGATTTTTTCTTCAATCGTGCTTTGAGCAATAATCTTATAGCTCGTCACTTTTTGCGTTTGGCCCATTCGATGAGCCCTATCAATGGCTTGGGTTTCAGCTGCTAGATTCCACCACGGATCATAAATAAAAATGGTATCAGCAGCGGTGAGATTCAACCCAAGCCCGCCTGTTTTTAAAGTCATAACAAATACCTTACAAGAGGGATCTTCCTGAAAACGATCAACGAGCTGCTGACGATTACGCGTAGCTCCTGTCATGCTCACGTATTCTATCTCCAAATTTTCAAGCATCTGCCCAATGGTCTCAATACCTGCAAGGAAATTCGAAAAAATCAGCATTTTATGTCCATTGGCAATTGCTTCGCCTACTTGAGATTCCAGTATTTCTAATTTAGGAGAGGCGATTTTCCCATCGGTTTTGGCTTCAGGTACTGTAGCTAACTGTCGTAGTTCACTTAAGCCCTGCAAAATCAGAAACTGAGTCTTTTTAATCCCTTTATCTTTTATTTCAGAACGGATAAGGTTTTGATAAAAAGTTCGCCTTTCCTCATATAGTTTTTGTTGGGCAGGACTCATTTCTACATAAAGCACCTGTTCTATCTTGTCTGGTAACTCTTTAAGCACTTCCTGTTTCAAGCGCCTCAGTACAAAGGGATATATTTTCAATCGAAGTTCTGAAATAACTTCTCGGTCATTATCTTTTTGAATAGGACTGGCATAATGCTGGTTGAAATCCTTTACGCTTCCAAACATCGCGGGATTGAGGAAACGGAAAAGAGAATAAAGTTCTCCTAAGTTATTCTCTATTGGCGTACCACTTAATGCTAACCGATGTCCTGCCTGGAGTAACATCACAGCCTTGGCCGTTTGTGACAAATAATTTTTGATATGTTGGGACTCATCCAGCACTACATAATAGAATTCCATCTCCTGAAACAGCTCAATGTCATTTCTCAAGGTCCCATAGGTTGTGAAAATAATTTGAGCTTTTTGTGCCTCCTCCACATTTCGCTTAGGCCCATAATAGGTATAAGTCTTGAGCCTAGCGTTAAATTTCTGTATCTCATTATACCAGTTAAACAATAAGGTCTTTGGCATAACGATCAAAGAAGGTTTTTTTTGCTTGGGATAAATGGTAGACAGCATCACGATAGTTTGTAGTGTTTTTCCCAAGCCCATGTCATCAGCCAAACATCCGCCTAAATTTTGTTGATGCAAATAATGAAGCCATTTAAAGCCGTCTTTCTGATAGGGTCGGAGGGTAGCCTGTACTTTTGGCAAACGAGTCTTCATCGATTTAATATGATTAAAGCCTTCAAAGACTTTGCGGGAAGCCTCAAAGGTAGCCTGAGCAATCTTATCATCGATTAATCCTTCTATAAAAGGCAAATCAAAAAAGGATAGCTTGACTTTTTTGCCCCCTTTTCCTTTTTTAAAAATACGCTCAATTTTCTTTAAATAATCAGGCTTGATGATCGCATGCGTCCCATCACTTAATTGGACATAGTGTTGTTTCTCATATTGTTTTAAGGCATCAAAGAGTGATATTTTCTCTCCATCAAAATCAAGTTCTGCTTCACCTTCAAAAAAGTCAATCCCCGACTTGAGTCGCAGGTTCAACTGTGGCTGATAAGCTTTTACTTTGTAAGCCTTGAGTTTTTCGGCGCCGTATAGCGTATAGGTATCGAGTAGTGTAGGCAACTCCTGATAGAGAAAAAGTCCTGCCGTATGTGCGGGAATGATAAATACATTTCCTTCCAGAATCAACTCCTTTCGCGCCTTAGCTGAAGAGGCACAGCCACTCAGTCGGCGTTTGACTTCCTCCAAAAGCTGGCCAATCGTCCATTGATTGATGGCCCGAACCAATACTTTTTGAGTCATGTCATTGGTTTCTGCCAATCGAAATAGTTCATAGCGTTCAAGAAATTCAAAACCCATGCCTGGCAACTCCTGGGTAACTCGTAGATGCAGCGCTTCGTCATCGTCTACTTGTTCGAAAATCAAACAGGGTTTGGCCTGTACTGTTTCCGTCAAATGTTCTAATTTGTAATCCTTATACTGTAAGTCTATACGCTCGATATGAGAAAACAATAAAGACAAAAACTGATTGAGATCGGCAGTGGCAAATTCTGTCTGAAATACATGTAAATCAATCGCTGCTTCTCCCAAAGGGGGAACTTCATATAGCTTATCCTCATACCATACATAGTTTTCGCTCACAATCGTTACCCCGTCCACATAGCTGCCTTGATGCCTCAGTCGAATCCAACTCCTGCACCGCTCACCTTCAATATCTTCAATAAACATTTGTAAGCGAGCTTGCCCTTCTGCAAATCGAACTGGGCTACCACTCGCATCAATTAATGGAGAAACCTTACGTAAATGCTCTAATAGATAATCATGGTCATGCAAATAAATACGATCACTCGGCCTATCCCAATCAATCACAAATGCATGGCGTGATTCGATCTGTGAGATGGCCCTCAATACAATACGAACCGCTCCCTGATATAGCTGATAATCAGGCTTTATGGGCTCGCGTTTTTTATTGACAATAGAAAGGTATACACCCTGCAAATCCGTATCCAACATAAACCAAAGATCCTCGGCGATTTGCGGGGTAAAGCTAGATAGTTTACGATTAAATTTACCCTCAAAAGCAGCATTTTGAAACATAAAGAAAAAATGACTTACAAATGTTACACATAAGATGAATGAATTTCGCAAAGATACATCATTATGGATTAAGATTTGCTGAAGAATGATATAATTCATTCACACGCAGCATTGATATCCTTTATGAGTAAATCTTACCTATTATCCCTTTGCCTGCTTTTTGCAACTTTCACTACTTCTGCCAAAAAAGTAATCGAAGACCTCGATTTTGATACGGGAGATTGGGCGCTCATTGGTGTACCGCTTCACAATTACAAATCGCTCCCTATCCAGCGTGATTTAGGAACATTTATTACCAAGGACCGTGCCTTTATGCAGCAGATCCAACAAAGCTGGGATTTAGCACTTACTTTTGAGGATAAATGCGATTATCATTATGCCTTGAAATTTTATAGGGAAGGTGAACTCATCAATACCATCAAACTCAATCTGCATTGTGGGTATCTTACTTCTGATGGTTTTTCTTATTCCTTTAACCCCTCTGAATTTGAGCGATTTAAACAACATGCAAAGCCCATTAGTTGGTCTCGTATTAGCTTTGGAGATCTCGACTTACTCAAGAAGGCTATTCAAAGGCTGGATAAGACCAAAGGCGTATATTGGTATGAAGATATAGATCAATATCGCTATCCAGGATATTTTATGTTAAGTGTCAATGGTTTACCTTGGAGTTCAAACTTAGACTCTCTACATACAACTATACAGGCACAAATTCAGGCGCAGGTAAATAGTGATCGATTCTATCTCAAAAAATATTATCACGTTTTTCGATATGACTATATCCATGTACGCTATATCGTAAATTGCGAGGAATCTCTTGCCAAGAGAGTCGAAATGAAGCAGGCTCTAGGCTGGAGGTCTCATTTGGCCGGACGCGATTCTGTTCGTATCGTAGCTATAGGGGTTGATGAGCAAAAGTATTGGAAAATCATGGATAAGAAGTAGAGGAATGAAAGAGGATCTTTTGGAAATCCTTCATCGGAAATTTTAATTCCCGTTTTATGCTCCTTCTCACCTAAAGTGGTCTAAGTTTTCCCTACTTTCATTCAGATTAGTTTTTACCTCTCACAACTCCTCATCCTTGATAAGACGTATCCAAGGACATGCTCCGGCTTTCTTTTTCCAGAGTGATTTTAATCCTCCTGCTTTGTATAGATATTGATGCCTGAAGGCCAGGAGGTCATCAGTAGAGTGGTGATAAATGTAGGGGACAATGGCTTCAAATCCTACTTCCTCATAGTATTGCTTCGTTTTCAACTTAGCATTTTCTATCTCAGAAGGTTTATATATAGGGCTATCTAAGATATGAACTTCGCCACCCATTTTTGAAAATGCCATACATCTGCGGACAATCTCGTATAAATCGGGAAAATACTGTATGCTATTGTTGAGGATCACCATATCAAAACTTTCTAAAGATAAAATATCTTCGTTGATATCCCCATAAAAAAAATTGAGATTAGGCATCTGAAATATCCGTGCCGCCTGTTCCAGTTCGGGCAGGTTGACATCTATGCCAAATACTTGATGGCCTTGATTTTTTGCTAGCTTTTCTGCAAACCAGCCATTGCCACATCCTACTTCCAATATATATAAGTAGGATTTTTTTCGTTTGAGGTATTTAAGAAAACGTTCGAGGCTTTGTGCTCTCCTGGCCCACTCTGCACGGTGAACATTGTAGGCGAAGGATTTAGGGAGTTCCTTTAACTCAGCATCACTGTAAAGTCGATGCTCTTTTTCTAATGCCTTTAAATAAATGGAGGCGAATGCGCTCGGATAGGGCTTTTGGCTAGCCATAAATACCCCTTTTTCTTTTGGAAGGGTGGATATGTCCACTTGTTCAGTTTTTGATTGAGATGGAATAATCATGAGCAAGGGTTTATACTTGTGCTAATTTATAATATAATTCTTTGATAATCAAAGATCTGTTTGACTAGTTCTGTCTTGTTGATACACTTACAAAAATCAGGGTATAAATAAAACTCCATGTAGGGATGGGTAAACACGTCTAAATTTTCCATAATTTCGTAGTGACTATGGTATTCAGCAGCCTCATTTTCCTATTTTATTTCTTGCCGGCCTTCTTGGTCGCCTACTATCTGAGTCCCAATAAGTGGAAAAATGCGATAGCACTGCTAGCTAGCTGTTTCTTCTATATGTGGGGAGAACCCACCTTCTTTTTTATCGTCCTCGTTTCGCTGCTGATCGACTACTATGCCGTACAACTCATCGACTATGCAGAGGGAGGCCTCAAGAAACGTTTGCTTCAGCTAGTGGTGAGTTTGAATGTACTCAATTTGGTCATTCACAAATATTTGATGTTTGTCGTATTTAATATGAGTGAGGTTTTTCGTGCAGCAGGCATGGGCGAGTTATCAGCTGTGTGGATTGCCCTCCCGATTGGTATTTCATTTATTACCTTCCAAAAAATCAGCTATGCAGTGGATGTGTATAGAGGCATACGTCCTTCCATGGAGCGTTTTGTGGATTATGGCCTATACATCATGTTTTTCCCCCAATTAATTGCTGGACCCATCATTCGTTTTCATGAGGTGGCAGATCAAATCAAAGACCGCTTGCAGCAAGAAAATATCGACAGCAAGCTGATCGGCTTCAAGCGATTTATCATTGGGCTTTCCAAAAAATTACTGATTGCCAATCCTTTAGGGTTATTTGTCAATGAGGTTTTCGAACTCCTACCACTGGG
>Ga0256830_1001410_pt1 | contig 17121 bp, 13 predicted proteins | sample 128326metaG_FD_190537 | JGI IMG/M metagenome (GOLD analysis project Ga0256830, IMG submission 190537) | Hydrothermal vent microbial communities from Lau Basin, Pacific Ocean - 128-326 | ecosystem: Environmental > Aquatic > Marine > Hydrothermal vents | place: Pacific Ocean: Lau Basin | collected... | reverse complement strand
CCAACAGTTGACCAGCGACCTGGAACGGCGCAATCAGACGATGTTGGTGATCAATGAGATCGGGAGAAAACTTTCCGCCTCCCTGGATTTGCAAGAAATTTACTGGATCATGCACCGCGAGATCGGCCTCAAACTGCTCAACTCGCCCCACTTTGTCGTCGCCCGTTTCGATCATGAGAGAGAAATGTTCTATTGCGATTTTGCCATCGTGGATGGGGAAACCGTCGATCCCGCTGAATTTCCTCCCATGCCTTTTGGCGAAGGGCCGATGAGCGACGCCATCCGTACGCGGCAGCCGCTCATCGCGGACCTCAACCCGCTCCGCGCAGAGCTGGAACGCAAGGGTCGCCTGGTTCAAATCGGTGACGAACGCCAGACCCAATCGGGGCTGTATATTCCGCTCATTGGTGGAAATGAGATTATCGGTGTGCTGAGTTTGCAGAGCTACGAACCCGATGCGTATGAGCAGGCCGATCTCGATCTGGTAGTCCCCCTTGCCAGCCAGGCAAGCGTAGCTATTCAAAACGCCCGCCTCTTTCAAGGCACCCAACAGATGGCCGAACGCTGGCGGGTGCTTCACTCGGCGGTACAGAAAATCGTAACGGTTGCCCACGATCCAGAACAAGTGTACCAGGCGGCCCACCAGGCTGCCCAACAGCTTTTCCAGGCTGGCGCTTTTGTGATTGCACTGCACGACAAAGAGCAGGATGTGATCAGAGCCGTGTATTTGTTCGATCAGGGAGGCCGCTGGCCGGAAAGGAGCATTCCTGCCGGCCGCGGCTTGAGCGGCAAGGTGATCGCGAGCGGGCAATCCGTATTGATCTCCGATTTCCGGGCCGAAGAAGACCCCTACGACTCAGAACATTTCGGCTCGGAAGAACACGTTCGGTCTTTGATAGCCGTTCCAATGTGGCGGGGCGAGGAAGTGGTGGGGATGATCTCTGCGCAGAGTTATGAACCGCACGCCTACGCAAGCGAGGACTTACAACCGCTGGAAATGCTGGCCGCCCACACCGCGGTAGCGCTGGAAAACGCCCGTCTCTTCGCCCAACTTACCGCTCGATTGGCGCAATTACAGCGTGCGGAAAGCGCTCTCAAGCGTCAGTTGGAAGAACTGACAATCCTACAAGCCCTGACCAGACTGGCCGTGGAAGCACAATCCGAAGACGAACTACTCGAAGGGGTGACAAAACTCATTGGAGAAAATATCTATCCCGATCACTTTGGTGTGCTGTTGGTAGACGAACCGGCGCAGGTCTTGCGTGTTCACCCTGCCTATCACGGCATCTCAGGAGAGATTTTGGACATCACCGTGCCCTTGGGGGAGGGTATCAGCGGTCGTGTAGCCGCTACGGGGCAGGCGATCCGTCTGGGCGACGTCCGAAAAGAGAAAAACTACATTGCCACTACGCCGGGGATACGCTCGGAGATATGTGTACCGATCAAAATTGGCAGCCGCGTCCTGGGGGTGATCAACGCCGAGAGCACTCGCATCAATGCTTTTACCGCGGATGACGAACGCCTGCTGACCACGCTTGCAAGTGTCGTGGCCACAGGTTTGCAAAATGTGCGTCTCTTCGAGGAAGCCCGCCGCAGAGAGGCACAGGCACAGGCATTGCTCTCCACCTCGCAGGCCATCGCCATGCTGGACCTGGAAAGCGTGCTGCAAGCCATCGCGGAACACGCCAAATCACTCTTTGCAGCCAACGGCAGCCGCATTCACTTGATAGACGCGGACGGAAAACACCTGACCTGTGTGGTCGCACTTCACCCCGGCGCGGAGACAGCTCTGTCCTACAAACTCCGAATTGGGGATGGTCTGACAGGGTATGTGGCCGTCAGCGGAGAGGCAGAAATCGTACCCAACACCCACGAAGACCCCCGAGGCCTCCAGATTCCGGGCACCTCTGAGGAGGCTGAAGCCCTGATGCTGGCGCCTCTCAAAAACCGCGGCGAGGTGATTGGAGTGATGAGTATCAGCCGCTCGCTGCAACAAAAGCCCTTCTTGCCAACGGAACTGGATTTTCTGACCGCTTTTGCAGCGCAGGCATCAGCCGCTATTGCCAATGCCCGCCTGTACGAGGAAACCAGGCAGCGGGTGGAGGAATTGGAAATCCTGCGCCAGCTCAGCCTTCAATTGACCGCCATACACGAATTAGAGACCGTGCTCATCGCCATCGTGAAGTCGGCTTTGCACCTGGTAAAAGCGGATGACACCCACATCTTTCTCTACGATGGAAAAACGCTGCAATTCGGCGCGGCCTATACCCCCGCCGGGCCGATGGACGCGCCCCATACCGATCCCAGGCCTGACGGGATCACCTACACCGTGGCTCGCAGCGGTGAAAGAGTGGTGGTTCCCAACACCACCACCCACCCGCTATTCGCCGACTATAACTGGGAAGGGGCGATCATCGGGCTACCTCTTAAAGTGAGAGAGCAAGTAGTAGGGGTGATGAACGTCGCCTACGAATCGCCTCACGACTTCAACGAACACGAGCTGCGCGCCCTTTCGTTGCTGGCCGAACAAGCTGCCCTGGCAATTGCAAACGCCAGCCTGATCGGGGAAAGCCAGCGCAGAGCCAGGGAAATGGGAGCGCTGGCACAAGCGCTGCAATCACTCAATACCAGCCTGCAAACGCAAACCCTGTTGGAAAACATTTTGCAGGCCGCGCGTCAGGCCATCCCGGCCGCGGAGAAAGGCTCCTTACTGCTTTTGGAGGACGACGGCCTGTTACACATCCGCGCCTCCATCGGCTACCAGGATGAGCGAATTGAAGATTTTGCCTTCCCGACCTCTTGGGGCTTTGCCGGCCGGGCTGTCCAACAACGAGAACCCGTACTGATCACCAACGTGCAAGAAGACCCAAGCCTGCAACAGGACAACTTAAACGTAGAGATTCCCGAAGTGCGCTCCATCCGCAGTTCCATCGTGGCCCCGTTGATGGTCAAAGGCACGGTGATCGGCGCCATGGCGCTGGATAACGCCAGCCGCACTGGGGCCTTCGAGCAAGACGACCTGGATTTGCTCACCTCCTTCGCCAACCAGGCCGCAGCCGCGATCCAAAATGCGCGTTTGTACGAGGAGACCCTCCAGCGCCTGGCAGAACTGGAAGCTGTGAGCCGCGTTTCCACCGCTTTGCGGGCCGCCGAAACGCTCGAAGAAATGACCCCCATCTTGCTACAGGAAACGCTGAATGTGCTCAACAGCCAGGCCGGGGGCATTGTCCTCTACGATCCCAGCACGGGCAGCCTCAAGCAGGTGGTCGCTCAAGGTTGGTGTGCAGACTTGAACGAGATGATGCCGCATTCGATAGAAGGGATTATTGGTTATGTGTACTCGAGTGGAAAAACGTACCACGTCAAAGACATTCGCTCAGACCCACGCGTGTTCAAAGCGGCGCGCCAGCACCTCCCGGCCCATTGGAGCGGCGTAGTGGTCCCGATCCGCTCCGTCCAGGAGGTCATTGGGGTCTTATACGTGTTTGTCCCCGCCTCGCGCCAATTTTCCAAACAAGAGGTTCGCATCTTGAACGTGTTGGCAGAAATTGCCGGCAATGCCATCCACCGCTCGCAATTACATGAACAAACGGAACAGCGGCTTCGCTATTTGACAGCCCTACGGGCTGTGGACCACGCCATTACATCCAGCCTGGACGTGCGAGTTACGCTACAAATCCTGCTGGAGCAGCTGACCGCTCAACTAGGCGTAGACGCGGCAGATGTCTTGCTCCTCGATCCGTATTTACAAACATTGGAATATGCCGGTGGGAGCGGCATCCGCAACCCAACGATCATTCGCACGGTTCTACGGCTGAACGAAGATTTGATGGAAAAGATCGTCCTGCAAAGACAATTTCTCTACATTCCCGATCTGGCACAACACCAGGGTTCCCGCCGCGCCCAAATACTGGCTACGGATGGTTTTACCTCTTATTTAGGTATTCCGTTGATCACCAAAGGGGAAGTGAAAGGCGTTTTGGAGCTTTTGTATATCCCCCCGTGCAAAATCGATCCCGAGCTGCGAAACTTTATTTCTGCGGTGGCCGATCAGGCTGCCATCGCCATCGAAAACGCCCAGTTGTTCGACAGTTTGCAACGCTCCAACATGGAGTTGAAAATTGCCTATGACTCCACGTTGGAGGGATGGGCAAAAGCCCTGGAGCTGCGCGACCGGGAAACCGAAGGCCACTCCAAACGGGTAACGGAAATGACCGTGCAGCTGGCCAGGGCCATGGGAATGACCGAAGAAGAGCTGTTGCACGTCCGCCGCGGCGCCATCCTGCACGACATCGGCAAGATGGGCATCCCGGATGAAATCTTACACAAAGAGGGGAATTTGACCGATGAAGAAGAAAAAATCATGCAGCAACACCCTCGTTTTGCCTTCGAGATGTTGCTGCCGATTCAATTTCTACGCCCTGCGCTCGACATTCCTTACTATCATCACGAAAAATGGGATGGAACGGGTTATCCAGAAGGGTTGAAAGGCGAACAAATTCCGCTGGCGGCGCGCATTTTCGCGGTTGTCGATGTTTTCGACGCGCTAACCAGCGACCGGCCTTACCGGCCAGCCTGGCCCAAAGAGAAGGCGCTGGCCTACATTCACGAGCAAGCAGGGAAGCACTTCGATCCTGAAGTGGTTAAGCATTTTCTCAAGCTCGTTCACACCTATCCGGTATGAGGGGCAGGGTTAGCTTTTGTCGTTTTGTTTGCGTTCACGGGGCGTATACGGCATAGGGATGTACTGCACGGAGGGGCGCCGCTGGGCGGTTTGGGGATACAGATTCATCAGCATGTAAATTTGTTCGGGCATCTCAGTGCTGACGTTCAACCCGAGTTGCCGCGCTTCCTCGACCGTGATGGGGTAATCGTGAGTCCACGTACCGGTTGCCAGCGTCTCGGCCAGCCGGGCGGCTTTCTGCTCGCCGTGGCGCGGGGTAAGCAGCCGCTGTACCGTGCTTTTGACCTGCCGGATGGCTTTCCGGGAGACATCGGCCAGGATCAGGGTTTGATCGTCGATCTCGTTGGGGTCTTTTTGCTCCAACACTCTCAGGATCGAGGCCGCGGGATATTGGCCCAATTGCGGGTCCACCGGCCCCAGCACCGCGTTTTCGTCCATCACGATTTCGTCCGCGGCCAGCGCCAGCATGGTGCCGCCCGACATGGCGTAATGGGGAACGAACACGGTCACTTTGGCGGGATGCTTGCTCAGCGCGTGGGCGATTTGTTCGGCAGCCAGCACCAACCCGCCGGGGGTGTGAAGAATCAGGTCGATTGGAATCTCTGGAGATGTCATCTTGATCGCCCGCAAAATTTGCTCGGAATCATTGATGTCAATATAGCGCGCCACAGGGAAGCCCAAAAACGCCAGGGTTTCCTGCCTATGGATCAGGGCAATCACCCGCGAACTGCGTTCTTCTTCGATCTTGCGTAACAATCGCACGCGAGCCGCCTCCAACATACGCTGCCGGACGACAGGTTGCAGCGATGACAAGATCAGAAAAAACCAGAAGAAATCCAGAAGCGACATTGGCAAATCCTCCAATTGCGTTAATAACTACCACGGCCAGTATTCATCGGGATACCAGCGATAATAGGACGGATGGCGGTAGGCGAACAAACGGCCGGTTGCCCAGCCAAAAACGAACCCGCCTATATGCGCCCACCAGGCCACACCCCCTGCGCTTTGCCCGGCCAGGGATGCCAGCCCCGAAAAGAATTGTGAAACAAACCAGAATCCCAGATAAAGCAAGGCGGGAATATCGACAAACGTAACAAAAAAGAAGACGAACACCAGGGTTGTCACGTTAGCAGTAGGGAAAAAGAGCACATACGCGCCCAACACCCCCGCGATGGCACCGCTGGCGCCGATCGTGGGCAGCGTGCTGTCCGGCAAGACAAAGGTCTGCAATAACGCCGCAGCCACGCCACTGGCAAGGTAAAAGAATAAGTACCGCCAGGAACCCATCCGATCTTCCACGTTATCCCCAAAAATATACAAAAACCACATATTACTCAAAAAATGAAACCAGCCGCCATGCAAAAACATGCTGCTGAAAATGGTGATCCAGGCCAAGCCAGGGTCGTGTAGCAGGCGTGCCGGGATCAGCCCCCAGGTTTGCAGAAATCGTTCCAATTCGGCCGGCCCCAATTGCGCTTCAAACAAAAAAACCAGTGTGTTCACCCCGATCAGCAACCAGTTGACGATGGGGAAATGGTAAGAACGGATAGTATCTCGAATAGGAATCATGCCTGGCTCCGTAGCGTTCTACGTTCGAGTTTTTGCAAGCCATCAATGACAGTACTTACGCAGTTGAGACCTCACAGGTCTACTACCACACGATGCAGGAAGATTTTACCCAAAACGGATTGCATCCGGGCATCTCCATGCGCTTTGAGACCTGTGAGGTCTGGGTGCGACTTTTCAAGTGCGTAAGTCCTATCAATGAGATGTATTATACACGCAAACGCTATCCATACCTTTGCGACTCTGCGCGGTATTGTTAGAAAACAACTTCCATCCAGGTGTGGCAAACCAAAACAGGGCGGCTATGCCGCCCCGTTTGTGTGAGAGAGAAGAAAAGTCAGGGAGTAACAACGACTTTTCCAACCATTCCTGCTGCGTAGTGCGAGCCACCGTCTACAAAACAGCCCATTTGCCACTCACCCACCATATCTTCCGTGACGGTGAAGGTGAGGGTGACCTCTTGCTGGCTGTTGCCGGGCACAGAGACCATGAAGCCGTGGGTATTGCCGTGCTCGCTTTCACCCTCCTGATCATGGTCATTGCCCTCTTCGTCATGGTCATTGCCCTGCTCGCTGTTCGTATCCGCGTGTTCAGCCTCGTTCTCGCTTGCCATGATCACAGGCTCGCGACCCTCGAAAAAGTCCTCCCTGAACATGCGGGGAGCGCCGCTGTCTGTGGTCACCACCTCGCGCCCGATCATCAATTCGTGTTCCAGCGCGCCGACATTGACGACACGCAGGGTCACTTCCTGGCCTACCTTCAGTTCAATCGTATCGGGAGAATAAGCGAACTCGCTCATCTCGATAGTTAAGTCAACGGTATCGCTCTTTGCAGAAGCCGTCTGGCAGGCAGCAAGCAAAACTGCCGCAAGCCCCATCAGGAAAAACAAAATCATTTTTTTCATAATTCACCTCCAGGTTTCATATCTATCGAAGTTTTATTTAGGATATAAAACCTGGAGATATTCGGGTAGTGTTATTTGTACTCACTGATCGGGACATTTGTTTCGATTTTCCCACCTCTACCGGGACAGATGTCCCGATCAGCTCTCCCCTCCCTCAGACTCCCCATCCACCAGACCTTTACGGATAGCGTAAAGTGCAGCCTCCGTGCGGTTCTTCAAATGAAGCTGCTTGAACACCAGGGAGAGGCGGTTACGGACTGTTTTCTCAGAGATCGACAGCTGAGCGGCGATTTCCGAGTTGCTTAGCCCCTGCGCCACCAGGCTCAGAATCTGGATGTCGCGCGGGGCCAACCCCAGGTCATCGGTGTCCTTTCGCGGCTGGGCAGGTCGGAATTCGGCCAGCACCTTGCTCGCAATAGCCGGGTCGAGCACCGCCTCCCCGCGGGCCACCGCCCGCACCGCGGCCAACAGGTCTTCCATTTCCACCTCCTTGAGCAAATAGCCGTTGGCCCCGGCCTTGATCGCCTCGAACACCAGATTGTCGAGCCTGTACATAGTTAGGATCACGATACGAGTTTCGGGAATTTCTGCACTGATTTTGCGGGTAGCTGCCACCCCGTCCATCTCCGGCATGTTGATATCCAGCAGCGCGATGGTGGGGCGGTGAATGCGGGCTAACCGAAGCGCTTCTAGCCCGTTTTGCGCTTGCGCCACCACTTCCATATCCGGTTGCGATTCGAGCACCTGCGCAATCCCCTGACGTAAAACCGTATGGTCATCCGCGATGAGTATTCGTATCTTATCCATTTCTTTTGTCCAGAATTTTGAAAGGAATCTCCGCGCGGATGCGCGTCCCTTCCGTTGGCGAACTCTCAATACGCAAATCTCCACCGGCTGCCATACAACGTTTTTTCATCTGGTTAATCCCCCAACCCAACCTCACCGACTCAACTTCAAAACCCTCCCCATCATCCACCACCTCCAGCAAAATTCCCGGAGGAGAGTCGAGATGATGCAAGCTCACATGGACGGTACGGGCATTGGCGTGTTTGGCAACGTTGTTGAGCGATTCCTGCACCAGCCGGAAGATGGTCGGCTCCAGTCTGGGGGGGATTTTTGCACCGTTCTCCGGGATATCCAGCACGGCGCGCCACCCGGATTGTTCCGCAAAATCCTTCACGAATTGTTTCAAAGCCGGAACAAACCCACCTTCAGACCATTCCAGCGGTTTGAGGCCAAAAATCGCCCGGCGCACATCCCGAATGGCGCCGCGGGCCTCGTTTCCGATCTCTTTCAGGTTCCGGACAGCCTGTTCCGGGTCGCTGGTGATCAGGTTGCGCGTCATGTCCGCCTTGAGTGCCAGGAAATAGAGCGTTTGCGCCACGCTGTCGTGCAGATCCCGGGCGATGCGGCTGCGTTCCTCCTCAACGATGGCGGCGCGTTCGCTGCGCACGGTGACATCGCGGATGATCAGCAAGCTGACCGGGGGTTCACCCGGATCGTCCTTGAGGCAGGTCTGTGTCAGGTCCACCCGGATGAGTTGCCCGTCGCTGGTCATCGCGGATGTTTCCAGGTTCTGCACCGTTCGGCCCTGGCGGATTTTCTTCTCCAGGTTGGCGAAATCTGGGAGCAGTTCGTCGATCTCATGCCCGATAATCTCCCTGGCCGTGTACCCGAAAAGCCGGGAAGCCCCCTGATTCCAGGAGGTAATCCGCCCCTTATGGTCGAGGCTGAGGATGGCGTCCGGCGAGACTGCCGTCAGGCTGGCCAGTTGCTGGGTGCGCGCTCGCACCTGCCGCTCCAACGCCTCCTTTTCAGCCAGTTTGCGCTCGACCCAGATCAACGTCAACCAGGTGACAACCGGGCCCACCAGACTGTAAAAACCGATCTCAGCCGCGTAATGTACAAGGTGCCCATAAGCCTGTTCCAACCGAAAAGCTACCTGAAGCTGGTATATCACCACGATTGGAACCAGAATCACTGGCAGGATATACCGTACCAGCCGGATTTTCTCCACCAGTGTTCGGGGATAAAACAAGGACGGTAACATATCAAACTCTCCTGGTGTCGATTATACCCCTCCCGCGCGCAACCAAGCCGCTTACCGTGGCGCAAAACAGCATTTTACGCCACTCCGTGGTCTGTTGAATGTGCGTTGTTGCGAGTCTATGGGTGTCTCTGCTTGCTCGAATTGACCTTCTTGGCGCCCAGAGAACGCAGGATTTCCACCAGTTCTTCTGAGGCGATCCCTTTGGTAAGGATTTCCTTGACCCCCATTCTCCGCAAGCTCATACGCAAGGATGTATCCGCATAGGCGGTTAAAACAACCACTTGTGTGTCCGGGAGCTGTGCGATGATATGCCGTAGGTTGGCAATTCCAAAACCGTCCCACATCACCGGGTCGATCAAAATAATGTCCGGATGATCGACGAGCGCGGAATGCAAAGTCTGCCCGCTATTGGCGGCCTGCCCAACGATTTCAAATTCAGGCTCGCGTTGCAAGCGGGCAACAAGTTGCGTGCGGACGTTTTCGTGTGAATCGGCAATCAGGATGCGGATCTTTCCCATAACGAAACCGTTGTGCGAGTTTAACACCTTACACACATTCTCCGAGGGGGCATATGTCCCGCCTTTTCGGGGACAACTATCCTGTTTGGTGGGCCGCCGGTTGTAAATCGCTGATCGGAACAGAGAGCACCACCCGGGTACCCCCCTCTTCGGGGCTGACAAACCGGATGCGCCCCCCCAGTATTTGAGTACGTTCACGCATGTTTCGCAACCCGCTGCCGCTAGCGTTGGAAATCTTTTCTTCCGTCAATCCGACCCCATCATCTGAAATCTCTAAAGTCATCCAACCGTCAGAGGAGGATAGAGAAACATCAACTCGCGTGGCGTGTGCATGTTTACGGATATTCGATAAAGATTCTTGCACAATGTGCAAAATTTCCACCGTCTTTTCGGGGGATAACGTAATCGAGTCGGCGCCATCGAGGTGAAGATTCACCTCCAAAAAGGAGTTGGCACGCAGATCCCGCGCCAATTCGTTTAGCCCCTCTTTCAGGTCTCTGCCCTGAAAACGTTGGGGCCTGAGATCCAAAATGTAATTCCGAATGTCTCGAATCACTTCGTTGAGGCCCTGGATCGCTTTAGCCAATCCTTGCCGGGCGGCCTCCAGGTCCTCCTCCAATCTGTGCTGCGTGTCCTCCAGCATCAGGCCTATGGCGTAGATCGACTGGATGATCCCATCGTGCAAATCCATACCAAAACGCTCGCGCTCTTGCAAGATGGATAGCTGCTGTGTTTGGCGGTATAGTTGGGCATTTTTAATCGCGATCGCGGCCTGTGTGGCAAACATCTCCAAAAGTTGTTGGTCCTGCTCCGAAAAATCGGTAACTTCTCCTTTGGCATCGAGTTTGTCTGCCAGATACAGATTTCCGATCACCTTCTCCTTAAAGCGAATCGGAACGCCAATAAAGGTTCGCATATAGGGATGATGTTTCGGAAACCCGGAAAACCGATTGTCTCTTTCAATCTCACTCACTCGGAGAGATTCCCCCTGATGGATGACCTCGCCAATTAAACCGTGCCCTTTGGGGGGCGGCCCAATGCGCATCCTGCGCGAGGACGAAACGCCCGAAGTGATGAACTGCCCAAAATGTTCCCCATTCTCATCCAAAACACCGAGGGCGCCATACTTTGCACCGGATAACTCCCGGGCCAGATCAACCACCTTCTGCAACACGATTCCCAAATCAAGCTCACGTGTCAGGGTGAGGGCAGCTTCGTGCAATGCCGCTAATTGATCCGAGCGCGATTTGATCTCCAACTCCCGGTACTCAATCACCCGAAATACCACGGTAGAGAACACCACTGCCCCGGCCACCACAATCAAGATCGTCACGATCTCGTCCCACCACGAAAAGGGCGAATGCGCCAGAAGCAGCCTGCCAAACAAAACGCTCCCAACGAACAACGCCGGTGCAACAATCGTCAACCACTTCAAATAATTTCTGCGCATAATTTTCACAGATAGGACCTACGCACTTGAAAAGTCACACCCGGACCTCACAGGCTCAAAGCGCATGGAGATGCCCGACTGCAATTCTATTTTGGGTCAAATCTTCTTGCATCGTGTGGTAGCGGACCTGTGAGGTCCCAGAAAAGCTATGCTATACTTAACGGAGTAACCACCAAATCCTGGCGCCGATGCACACCGATTATAGCTTTGCACAGAATGGAGGTCAATTATAATGCCTTTACGAATCTTACTCGTGGACGATCATGAGGTGGTACGCCTGGGAATCAAATCTTTGCTCTCCCGGCACGACCAGTTTCAGGTGGTTGCAGAGGCAGGAACGGCCAACGAAGCCATTCAGCAAGCAGAAAGATACCAACCCGACGTGGTCGTGATGGATATCCGCTTGCCAGGGAAAAGCGGCATTGAAGCCACCAAAGAAATCATTGCCAAACTGCCCAATACCAAAGTCGTCATGCTCACCTCTTTTGCAGAGGATGAGTTATTGTTCGACGCCATCACAGCCGGAGCTTCCGGCTATGTACTCAAGCAAATCGGAAGCAACGAATTGATACGCGCTCTGGAAACCATTGGAAAAGGGGAATCTTTGCTAGACCCAGCCATCACCAAAAAAGTCTTCGACCGGGTGCGAGAAGCCTCACGAAAAGCAGAGGACGAAGCGTTTGCCAATCTCACCGATCGGGAACTTAACGTTCTGGCTTTGATCGCCCAGGGGAAGACGAATAAAGAAATTGCGAAACAAATATTTTTGAGCGAAAAAACTGTTCGCAACTACGTCAGCTCCTTGTTGAGCAAATTGCATTTGTCCACCCGTGCCGAAGCTGCCGCGTACGCGGTCAAACATAACATCGAGGACCACCTACCAACCGATTGAAACCCCACCAGCCTTGGAGGGGTGACGCTCATGGTTCAGACCATCAGGCAACCCTGAGCAAGCAAATTGCAAATTACAAACTCCAGACATGGGCACCGGCGAGACGGGACGAAAAACCCGTCTCGTTTTTCGTCCGCCGTTTGCACAATCGCAAGGAGGTGAACGACAACCAGGCAACTCTTATCCAGATCATTGATAGGACTTAGGCACTTGAAAAGTCGCACCCGGACCTCACAGGTCTCAAAGCGCATGGAGATGCCCGGATGCAATCGATTTTGGGTAAAATCTTCCTGCATGGTGCGGTAGTAGACCTGTGAGGTCTCAACTGCGTAAGTGCTGTCATTGAGCAGCGCGTACCCGAAAGCGCGCCTCCCGATTGCCCAATCATACATCTTGCAGTATGATTTGGGTCATGCAAACCTTCAAACAACCCAACTCTCATCACTGCTTCGTGTGCGGGCTGAAAAATCCCTTCGGCCTGAAACTCACCTTCTACGACAATGGCCGCGACCAGGTGTACTGCGAGTACAGCATCCCAGAACGATACCAGGGCTACCCCGGCATCGCGCACGGCGGCATCGTGGCGGCCATCATGGACGAAGTAGTCGGGCGCACCGCCATGATCGGCGACCACATGCGCTTCTTTATGACCGCCAAAATGGAAATCAAATACCGCCAGCCCGTGCCGCTCAACACCCCCCTCAAAATCACCGGCACCCCGATCAGGGACCGCGGCCGCCTACTGGTCGCCAAAGGCGAAATCCGCCTGCCAGACGGCTCCCTCGCGGTCGAAGCCACCCTCACCCTGGTCGATCTACCCGACGACTTCAGAGTCACCGGGGATGTGGTGGAGGAATTGGGATGGCGGGTGTATGAATGATCGAAAATCGTAGATGTCCAACCCATTGCTGACCCTGGCCGCGAGCGTTGCCCGCGCCTTACCCGCACCGGCACGCCGCGGGCTGTACCGGCTTGGCCCATTCACCCGGCTGCTTCGCGGCCTGCTCAACCGCAGCGCGCCCACCGGCCCGACCGAAGTCACCATCACGGCCGGCGCGTTACAGGGCGCGCGGATGCTGCTCGATTTGCAGACCGAAAAAGCTTACTGGCTGGGCACCTACGAGACCGATCTGCAAACCGCGATCCAGGACTGGGTCACGCCCGGCATGACAGCCTACGACGTGGGCGCAAACATCGGCTACCTCAGCCTGATGCTGGCGCGCGCAGTGGGCAAAACCGGGCAGGTGTTCGCGTTCGAGGCTCTGCCCGCCAACTTCGAGCGTTTGCAGAAGAACCTGGCACTCCAGTATCCAGTATCCAGTATTCAGTATTCAGTATTCAGTAACCAGTATCCAGTAACCAGTAACCAACATCCAACACCCATCTGCGCGATTCATGCCGCGGTGGTGGACGCCGCGGGACAGGTTCGTTTTCACCTTCATCGCTCAACCGGCATGGGCAAGGCTGCCGGGTCCGCGGGACGCAAGGAGGAATACACCGGCCACATCACCGTGCCCGGCATTTCGCTCGATCATTTCGTCTTCGAGCTGGGCAACCCCGCGCCCGACGTGGTCAAAATGGACATCGAAGGCGGCGAAGTGCTGGCCCTGCCGGGGATGCGCCGCGTGCTGGCCGAAGCCCGGCCCCTGCTCTTCCTGGAATTGCACGGCCAACAGGCCGCGGCAACCGCCTGGCAACTCCTGACCGGCAGCGGCTACCACCTACACCACCTGAAATCCGGCTACCCGCCCATCCGCGATCTGGAAAACCTGGGCTGGAAGGCCTACCTTCTGGCAAAACCGGCATGAACGCCTACCCCGGCAAACTGGCCTTACAACAGCGCGTCCTCCCCGCCTACCGCGTCCCGTTCATCGAGCTGCTGGCGTCCGCCTGCCGCGGCGGGCTGCACCTGTTCGCCGGGCAGCCGCTGCCCATCGAAAATATCCCCCCCGCGAGCAAATTGCGGCACGCGCGGCTGACCCCGGCTCGCAACCGTCACTTCTTGCACCCGCGCCACCCGCTCTACCTGTGCTGGCAGCCCGGCCTGCTGCACTGGCTGGAAAAAACCGATCCCGACGCGCTGATCGTAGAAGCCAACCCGCGCTACCCCAGCACCCGCAAGGCCATCGCCTGGATGCACGCCCGCGGCCGCCCGGTGATCGGCTGGGGGTTGGGCGCGCCGCGGCTGAGCGGCCCGCTGGCTGGCGTGCGCGCCCGCGCCCGGCTGCGTCTGCTCTCCAGCCTGGACGGGCTGATCGCGTACAGCCGCCGCGGCGCGGAGGAATACCGCGCCCTCGGAGTGCTCCCCCCCGAACGCGTGTACACCGCACCCAACGCGGTCACCCCGCGGCCGGCAGCCCCACCCCCCGCGCGTGACCCCACGCCCCGCCACCCCCTCACCGTGCTGTTCGTCGGACGTTTGCAGCCGCGCAAAAAAGTAGACCACCTGCTCAAAGCCTGCGCCGCACTGCCCGCGGCCCTCCGCCCGCGGCTGATCATCGTCGGCGACGGCCCGGCGCGCGGCAGCCTGCAAACCCTGGCGCAACAAACCTACCCCCAGGCCGAATTCCCAGGCCCCAAACACGGCGCAGAACTCACCCCCTACTTCCAGACCGCAGACCTGTTCGTGCTGCCCGGCACCGGCGGGCTGGCAGTCCAGCAAGCCATGTCCCACGCCCTGCCCGTGATCGTAGCGCAAGGCGACGGCACACAAGACGACCTGGTGCGCGGCGAAAACGGCTGGCAAATCCCCCCCGACGACCTGCCAGCCCTGACCCGCACCCTGCAAAACGCCCTCGCCCACCCCAACCGCCTGCGCCGCATGGGCGAGGCCTCCTACCGCATCGCCTCGGAGATCAACATCGAGAACATGGCGGCTGCTTTCCTCAAGGCATCCAATGAAATTGCTTTTCGTGGCTGACGGGCGCTCCCCCATCGCACTCAACTGGATTCGCTACTTCGTGGAACGCGGGGACGAAGTTCACCTCGTATCCACCTTCCCCTGCCAACCCGGGCTGGCGCTGGCCTCCTTGCACGTCATCCCCACCACCCTGGCCGCGGCCGCGGGAGATGCAAAACACTCCCAACGCAGCCGGATACTGCGCGCCCTCGTCCCCCTGCGGCTGCGCACCGCGCTGCGCCATTTGTTGGAACCAGGCGCGCTGCCCCGCGCCGGCCGGCGTTTGAGAACGCTGATCGACAGCCTCCAACCCGACCTGGTACACGCCATGCGCATTCCGTACGAAGGGATGATGGCGGCCAGCGCGCTGCCCATTTCTCCCTCCAACCCCGCCCGCGCAAAAGGGAAGTCGCACTCGCCTGCCGTCTCTCCCGCCCCCTCCCTCTCCTCTAATCTGGCTATGCGCAGCTCACCCAAACACCTTCCTGGCTCGGCTATGCGCAGCCAAACAGCCCAACCCCCTCTCCTCGTCTCCGTCTGGGGCAACGACTTCACCCTCCACGCCCCCAGCACTCCCTCCATGGGCTTCTACACCCGCCTCACCCTCCAAAACCTCGACGCCCTGCACACCGACTGCCACCGCGACCTCGCTCTGGCCGAACAATGGGGCTTCGACCCTCAAAAACCGCACATCGTCCTGCCCGGCGCGGGCGGGGTGCAGCCCCAAATTTTCTACCCTCCCCCAAACGTAACCCAAACCCCGCCTGCCTTCACCGTGATCAACCCGCGCGGCTTCCGCACCTACGTCAACAACCATACGTTCTTCCAGGCCATCCCCCGGGTGCTGGAAAAGCATCCCAACACACGCTTCCTCTGCCCGGCCATGGCTGGCGAAACCCTGGCACACCATTGGGTACGCCGCCTTCACATCGCCGACAACGTCACCCTGCTGCCCACCGTCAGTCGTGAAGAAATGGCCGATCTCTTCCGCGGCTCTCAGATCGCCGTCTCCCCCAGCACCCACGACGGCACCCCCAACACCCTGCTGGAAGCCCTGGCCTGCGGCTGCTTTCCCATCGCAGGGGACATCGAATCTGTCCGCGAGTGGATCACGCACGGGAAAAACGGGCTGTTATTCGACCCGGATGACCCCCACGCCCTCTCGGAAGCTATCTTGCGAGCCATAGAGGATGAAAAACTTCGTGCGCAGGCTCTAAAAATCAATCGTGAGCTGGTGAATGAAAAAGCGCATTACGCGCGGGTAATGGAAAAGGCCAAGAATTTTTATGCGCAAATCTTGAGCCTCCGGTAGCACACCCCCTCCCAGGCTCATGTTTTATTATCCCCCGGTCAGTTCCACTTGTTTCTGACGAATTCGCTCAGCCAGCGATTGTACAGCCCTGGCAATGGGGCGGCTCTTTCTTACTTTTGAGTTCAACAAAAAGGGTGTTCCCCGATTGATAGAAGGGAGAACCACCTGATAATCATAGGGGATCACAGCGGCGATCTCTTTTTTGAAACTTTCACTGATCCGTTCGGGAGTGATGTTGATCCTGTTGGTGTAACGGTTCATCACAAACAAGATTTTCTCGTCATCTACTCCCAGGCTATCCGCCATATCCAAAAAACGTCGCACCCGATCCAGGGAGGGCACGTCCTGTACGGTAACCAAGACGACCAGATCGCTCACATCTAACGCGGCCAGGGTGTAGTCGTTCAGTTCCGGGGCGGTGTCCACGATCACGTAGGAATACATTGAGCCGAGATATTTCAGCAGGCTGGCGAACTCATCCGGCATGACGCGCTCCGCGTCTTCGGGTTTTTGGGGTGCGGCCAGAATTTTCACCCGCGAGGCCCGATGGGTCACCACCACCCCTTCGACCACCTCGGGGTCCAACTCGGCAACGCGCGGGGCCAGATCGACCAGGCTGTTTTCTCCGCGTTCATTGAAAGCAATATCCACCCCGCCAAACTGTAAACTTCCATCCACAATAATCACCTGACTATCATCACGTTGCAGCGCGACAGCCAGGTTAGAGGCCAACGTGGTACACCCAACCCCTCCTTTGGGGCTGTAGACTGCGATCACCCTCACATCTCTGACCGCGGAGCGAAGCGGGCCGGAACCCGGCAGAGATGACAAAACTTCCGGTGGGGG
>Ga0256830_1001409_pt1 | contig 17122 bp, 21 predicted proteins | sample 128326metaG_FD_190537 | JGI IMG/M metagenome (GOLD analysis project Ga0256830, IMG submission 190537) | Hydrothermal vent microbial communities from Lau Basin, Pacific Ocean - 128-326 | ecosystem: Environmental > Aquatic > Marine > Hydrothermal vents | place: Pacific Ocean: Lau Basin | collected... | reverse complement strand
CTGTTTGAGATCTCCACTCTCATGACGCTCATACCAACATTTACTGTTTACGATGTTTTGGGCAGTTTGCTCTTTTTATCGGAAGCTTTGTCAGCAATTTTTCGGCTCTGACCTATTTTTAGCAGCTTCAACCTGAGTGAGAACAGCATCAGGTAAGGATGTTGGCATCTCAATCAAAGCTTTATGTTTTGCTTTCTGCGGATTTCCAGTGGTTTTGATTGGGTATCCCTCGCTCCTATACTGTCTTCATTTAGAGACTCCAATCCTTCCAATTTCTCAGAATTGCTGCAGAGCGAAAAAGCAAGCTTCGATGAAACGAGATATTGGGCCTCTCATGAGGTGTTCACAGTGTTTGGGCATGATAACCTTTTAATTCCTGACAGCATTTTTCCACCATGAATTACAGCAGACACAGGCTTCAGATCGTTCTTGCATTCCTTCTTACAACTCCATGGCTCCTTTCATTCATTATGGGACTTCACTATCCCCCGAATATTGCAGCCTTTCTCTCTGGTCTTGCAGTTCTCGGTGCAGCCTTCCTGCTTTCGTGGGCTGCTGAGACGGCTGAGATGGATGTTCCAAGGAGCGTGAGTCTCGCAGCCGTTGCTTTGCTTGCAGTTCTGCCTGAGTATGCCGTGGATGCCTACTTTACCTGGATGGCGGGGAAGGTTGGAGGAGATTACATCCATTATGCAACTGCCAACATGACAGGGGCTAATAGATTGCTGATAGGTATTGGGTGGAGTGCTGTGATGCTTACAGCTATGCTGAAGATGAAAAAGAGGGAAATAAAACTTGATGAGGCTTTAAATCTTGAGATATTTTTTCTACTGATTGCATCGGTTTATGCTTTCATTCTTCCATTTAAGGCAAATATTTCGGTATTCGACAGTATTGTTTTTGTTTCTATTTACTTGGCCTACGCATATCTTGCGACAAAGGCTGAAAAGGAAGCATTTGAGCCTACCGGAGTTCCGGAATACCTGTGCAACCTTCCCGCACCAAGAAGACGAAGAAATGTTGTATTTTTTATGCTCTATTCTGCCGTGATGATTTTCATAAGTGTTGAGGCGTTCAGCGAGGGCCTTCTTGGAACAGCCAAAATGTTCGGGATTGACAGCTTTCTGATGGTTCAGTGGCTTGCCCCTTTGGCAAGTGAAGCTCCTGAATTCATTGTTGCGATGTATCTTGTGAGAAAGCTCAGAACCTCTGCCGGTTTGAATGCTCTGATTTCATCCAAGGTGAATCAGTGGACGCTGCTGATTGGAACAATGGCTGTGATTTTCAGCATTTCATCAATGAAAATTGCTGCTTTACCTCTTGACGGAAGACAGAGTGAAGAGGTTCTGCTTACAGCTGCCCAATCGGTCTTTGCTCTTGCAATAATAATGGACAGGAAGGTCAACGTTTATGAGGCTCTTGCGTTGATGTCTCTCTTCCTGATTCAGTTTGCCATCCCATCCGTTCACGCAAGAATTCTGCTCAGCTGGGTGTATCTTATTTTATCTGTTCCGATACTTATCCATCATAGAAGAGAACTGTCCCGCACATTTGATTACGTCAGAACCTTAGCGAGGCGTTAGATGCTATGAACTCATTTACAAGCTTTGCCGCCAATGTTTGGGTTACCTTGTTCACGTCGGGAATCACCTCAACAATATCAAATGCAACAACTCTGTCGGAGATATCATCCAGAATTTTCAGAAACTCATAGGGGTGAATTCCAAAAGGCTCCGGAGTTGACACCCCGGGAGCAAATGCGGGATCAAAGAAATCCATGTCAAGCGAGAGGTATATTCTCTCCTTACTCTCTAAGGAATCCAGCACATCTTCAATTCCATATTCAAGCAAATCCCATGCGTAATGAACCTCAATTCCAGAATTCTCTGCAAATTCCCTCTCTTCCCTGCTGCAACCTCTGACCCCTGCTATTATCACCTCATCCGCTATCTCCATGACTCTCCTCGTTGTGCATGCATGGTTGAAAGGGCTTGAATCAAAACCATCTCTCAGATCGAGATGCGCATCGAACACAACATAAACAAAATCCTCAACGTTTCTTGCAGCCATGTAGCTCACAGAATGCTCTCCACCGAGTATGATGGGTATTCCTGCTATCTCTTCAAAAAGCTTTGAAACCCTCTCGGAAATCTCTTCAAAGCCTCCATCGCAGTTCACGTTTCCCGCATCAGCTATTCTTGCAAAATCCAGATTGTAATCGAAAAACAGAGAATAGCTTTCAAGGTTCCAGCTTGCCTCTCTTATCGCATTGGGTGCAAATCTTGAGCCGGGTTTGAATGATTGGGTAGCATCGTAGGGTATTCCGATAATGACATAATCGGCATCGTTAACAGATGAATTGGATGTAGCAAAAAAACTGTCTATGTGCATAATCCTTTATTTCTCCGCTATCTTCCTTTTGCCAAGGGACTCGATGTAAACTATCTCATTTCCTGGCTGAACCTTACCAGCTACATTATCTCCAAATTCAAGCTCAAAGGTCTCGTAGGTTTCAAGATCCATAAGCTGGGCAACATTCCCAGAAATGCTGATCACCTGAGCTCTCTTCCTTTCAACAATGGGGATGTATATCTTTGCCGTGACTGGCTGGACAATACTTCTCTTCTGCCTGTCAAATATACCTATGGCATCAATTCTTGCCTTTGCAGCTCCATGTTTTCCTGGTTTACTTACAGACATGCTTACGATCTCGCATGGCTCATTATCAATTACCACATATCCCCCCTCTTTAAGCTGCCTGACTTCTGCCTGCTGTTTCATGAACATTACCTCCTTCAGGCAAAACTTAAGGGAGTACAATATAAGCTTTTCTTAAAAAAGATGCGGAGAATTAAATTGGCGTTACAGTTCCCCACTTTTCAAGGGCTTTTGCAAGCTCTTTATGGGTTTTTGCATACTCTTCCAGTGATACTCCCTCAACAATTGCATCAATCGCCTGTCTTACAGCCTTCGCCCCAGCGGCAGCCCCATCAGGATGACCTATGGTACCGCCCCCAGCCTGAATCACGATGTCCGTTCCAAGAGCATCAAAAACGGGCAGAAGATTTCCCGGATGCAGGCCACCTGAGCTAACGGGAAATGCTGACTTTATGCTGTAGAACTTCTGCCTCAGATGGAAAACATCGCTTTCATCTGGTCTGTAGTCTTTCTCTCTCAGGATTCTTGCATTCTGGACAACATCCCATCTCTTTCCTTCAAGCTTTCCTGCTCCTGCTGTACCAACATGAAGCTGATCAATGCCCAGAATTCTGTAAAGCTTTGCAAGGACAAACATGGAAATGCCATGATGTGCATCTCTTGTAAATGCAGCGTGCATAGCTCTGTGGCCATGGATTGCGAGATTGTAGTTTTCTGCGAGATCTCTTATGTATTCCAGCACACTCCAGCCACATATCACAACATCAACCATGGCATGTTTCAGCCCAAAATCTGAAAGGATCTCAAGCCTCTTCTCCATCTCTCTCACATCAGATGTTATGTTTGCAAACCATGTTTTTTTCTCTCCAGTCTCGTTCTCAACTTTTTCGATTATTTTGGCCATTATCTCCGCCCTTTCCTCAAATCTGCTGTACCATGGGGAGGTGAGATTTTCATCATCCTTAATGTAGTCTGCTCCGGATGAAAGAAGCTGATAAGCAAGGCTTTCAAATTCCTCAGGAGAGTAACCGACCTTTGGCTTTGGGACAACCCCATAGATGGGCCTGTTTTTTATCTCAAGCATATTTCTAACTCCTTCAATTCCCTTTGATGGCCCATCGAACTCCCGCAAAATTTTTTCAGGAAGGTAGAGGTCCTCAAGTCTCAACGCTTTAACCCTTCTCATCCCAAACACATTTCCGGCAATTGATGCAAGCAATCCTGGAAGATTCCACTCCTCAAAAGCATGATACGGGTAGGAAATTTTGACAATCCAGCTTCCGTCTCCCATGTCATGGAAATCATAGGCTTTTGCTGACAGATCACTCCACCTTTCTCCCTCGTACCACTGGTAAAGTGTTGTCCATGTGCCTGTTGAGCTCTCAGCAGCAACTCCACCAGCACAATCTTCAATGGAATATCCTTCAGCAGGAGTCATTCTGAAAACCGCCACTATGTCTCTTTTGAAGTTGGGTTCATGGCTCCTGTCAACATAATAGTCGTAAATCTCGCTAAATCTCTCAGGCATGTTTCTTAATTCGGCTTCAGCAATAATAATTTTTTGTAAGTTTTACAGGATGGTTCCGTTATTGAAGGTGAACTCTGGATTTTGGTATGTGTTTTTGGAAAGACTGGGCTGGCTGCAGTTTTATGGACCGTTCAGGGTTGTTCTCCTCATCAAACATAAAAAGTTCCTCAATTGTAGCATTCAGGGCTTTAGCTACCTTATAGGCAAGCCTGAGAGAGGGTGTATTTTCCTTTCTCCAAGAAAACAATGGTTTCTCTTCTCACACCAACTCTTTTTGCCAGTTCCTCCCGGGTCATGTTGTATTTCGCTCTGTGCTCATTTATTCTGGTTTTCGTGATTGGCCTTTCTCCTGATCTATTCCAGTGGTCTTCCGCTGTAATAGCTGTAAAATATCAGATGTGTGAGCTGCAAGCTAATGGCAGAATATGCAAGTGCAAGCCACAAGTCTGGTATTGGAAATTTATAGAATAAATTTATATAACCTAACGAAACAAAAACCTATTTAGGTTTAACCAATAAGATAAGTTTATGAAAAAACTGATTTTAGCATTCATTCTGCTCGGAATCGTGGTGGTGGCGGGATGTATTGGTTATGAGAATGGCGGCAAGAAACCTGGTGAAAGTCCAACACCCACGCAATCAAAAACTCCCTCGCCAAAATCAACACCCTTGGGTGAGAGGGTGAACATCAGCATACCTCAGGGAAAGAAGTGGGGGGATAGATTTGAGAAATTCTCATCTGAACAGGAACTGAAGGAGTATCTGGCAACATTTCAGCAAGGATTGCCCATTGTTTATCTCACAGCAGACGTTATGACAGAGGTGAGATCCATGCCGGCTCCAATGCCAACCCCAACTCCTGTTCCTGTTCCAACAGCAACACCGTCTCCACTTGGAGTGGAGGAAAAGGTAGCTTACGGCGGGAGTCCCTACAGATACTCGGAAACAAACGTTCAGGTTAAAGGCATCGATGAGCCAGACATAGTCAAAACAGACGGAAAGGATATATTCTATTCAATGTCCTTTTTCAGCCCCTACATAAGGTATTATCCTGAGAGAGAGGGCAGGACACTTTCAATAAAAGCATTCCCGCCTGAAAACATGTCCCAGAATTTTGAGATAAAGAAAGCGGGAAACCTGTTGATGTACAATGACGTTCTTGTGGTTATAGGCAATAAAGATGTCTCAGCTTTCAGCAAGTCAGATGGTAAAAAGATCTGGGACATGGATATCGATGGGAATGTCGTCACAGCGAGACTCTATGGAGACAGCATCTATCTCATAACAACCAGAGGGCTTGATTACTACAATCCGTGCCCTATAAAACCTCTTACTGTAAATGGAAGGTCTTATGAAATTAGGTGCATTGACATATACCATCCGCCATTTACAGGGGGTAGAGTTCTGTACAATGTCTTCAAGATAGATCCGGAAAAAGGAGATGTTGAGAGATCGATCAGCTTTCTCGGAAGCTATAGCTCGACAGTTTACATGTCCAAGAATGCGATCTACATAGCCTACAATAAGAGAATGGGTGAGGGTGAGGTTTACTTTAAATTCCTCAATGAGAATCAGGATTTGCTACCAAAGAAAGTTCTTGAAAGAATCGAGAAGGTTATGGGCTATGATATCAGTTCTCAGGCAAAAATGATAGAAATACAGAATGCAATAAACAATTATCTGATTACTCTTGACAAGGATGAAAGGCTGAAATTCGAGAACAACTTCTGGAACAGGATGCAGGATTTCAGGAAGGAGATGAAGAGAGAAATAATGAAAACATACATAGTGAAGCTCTCTCTTGAACTCAAATCTGTTGCAGAGGGAGAAGTGCCTGGAAGGCTTTTGAATCAGTTCTCGATGGATGAGTACAATGGGTATCTGAGGGTTGCGACAACTCTTGGAGATGAAAACGATCTGTACGTTCTTGATGGAAAACTTCAGGTTACAGGGAAAATTACGGGATTTGGAAAGGAGGAGAGAATATACGCGGTCAGGTTTATAGGAGATAGAGGATACATTGTCACATTCAGACAGACAGACCCCTTCTTTGTCATCGACCTGAGCGATCCGAGAAATCCTGAGATTAAAGGTGAGCTTAAAATACCGGGATTCTCGTCCTACCTGCACCCAGTTGATAAACACATTATCCTCGGAGTTGGAAAAGAAGGAAACTACGTAAAAATCTCAATGTTCGATGTGAGCAATGCTAAGAATCCGGAGGAAATAGCCAAGTACACCCTTAAGGAGTCATGGAGTGAGGTGCTCTACAACCACCATGCATTCCTGCTGGACAGCAAGCACAAGATCTTCTTCCTTCCTGCTGGCAATCATGGATACGTTTTCAGCTACAAGAACGGCATTGAGCTTGTTAAAGCAATAGACATGCCTGCAGTCAGGGCGCTGTATATAGATGACTACCTGTACATGGTGGGGAAGGCAATAGCGGTTTACAATGAGAACACTTGGGAGAAGGTTAATGAGTTTAAGTTCGAATAATTTTTAAATAAAACTTTCAATTTTTTAGAGGTGTTGACATGAACTTCAGGCACATTTTCGCAACCCTGGCTCTGGGAGTGTTCTCCGGTCTTCTTGCGTTTCTGATCATTAATGAGTTGGAAGAGATCAGAGGGTTCAGCACCTTGCTGATTACCATTATGCTGGTTAGCCTGACTCTCTCCATTGCCTACCACCAACTTGCAGGAAGGCTGAAAGATCTGAGAGTCTTCATTCCTTCTTCCCTGACAATCTTTGCGGTGGCACTCCTAACCTTCACGCTTTACCTTGGATTTGCCCTCATGTCAGAATACACGGCATATCTGTTCGTGGAGAAGACTGAGAACGCCACTGACTGCATTGAGCTTACAGAGACTCAGATTTCAAAGCTGCCCTTCCTCAGAGAAGCACTTGAAAAGGCGAAAGCAAAAGAAAAGGCAATCATTGAGATCCATACAGATGATGTCGAAAATTTGGGGGGCATTTATGGAAAGTGCGTGATATACAGAGGTGAGAAGTACACGATAAACTTGGCAGTTCCTTAACAGCTACTTGCAGTGATTCATCATGCCGGAAAAGTTGTGGAGATGTGACGGTGGAGTGTTCCGATTTCAGCCCTCTTCTCATCGGGACATACTTCAAAATAACAACCAGAAGGCATTCCAGAGCCAGATATGTCTTCCATCAGTAGAAATCAACTCTGCAGTGATGCTGCATTTTTCGGTTTATCTCAGACTCAGTAAAAATCTCAGTGTTTATCTTGAGAAAAACATAAATATTTTGAAATATATTTATGCATATGGTCTTCGAAAGGAGGTTGGAGTTCTCAATGCTCAGCCCGATCGTACCTGCCCTTGAAGCTCTGTTCGCATGTGCTGTTACAATTAACTTTATTGAGTTTAAGAAGAACGTGGGGCGTGAGGAGACCTTAAAGCTCTCTGGGTGAGATGGATGGAAAATGCGGTGATGGTGGCAGCAAGAAAAGATTTGAGGAATGTTGCTGTAAGTGCTGAAAATAAAGCGTTCTGCAGGTGCGATATGGAAAAGAAGGTCAGCGATGAGGTGTGCTGTGTTGAGGGTGAAAGGCTCAACAAAACCAATGGGTTCACTGTCGGATCAAATGAGATAAAGAAAGCTGTTGTATGTTACATGTCAGTCATGCCTGCTCCGCCGGAGGTGGGTTGAGTTGCTCTCTTTTGGAGTTAGCGAGGCACTTTTAATACTGCTCACTCTCTTTGTTATCTTGCTACTGTTTGCTGTGCTCAATCCAGCAAAAAGTCTCGAAAAGAGCATCAGAAACAGAATAACCGATCTCATCATTGTGGGACTTGTTCTCTTTTATTCCCCTAACTTGAAAATCGCAGGCATGGTGGTAGTTACCTACGGCTTTGGACTCTTGCTTTACGAGAAATATCAGGAGGGAAAGAGGGAGGCATTAAACACAGAAAAATAGATCAGATTTTACTGATTTGTCAGGCTCCCAGATCCGTTCCCAATTCAGGCACACTCTGTGCACGTCTTCTTACTTAGGTAGAGATTAGAGTGGACGCATTAGCCGGGTTTTTTCGCATAATCTATATGTGTTTATGTGCCACTAACAAACAATTCAGAATTTTACCGTGTCTTGAGGAATCCGTTCAGGTGATGCAGAGGTGGTTGAAAGAGAAGTGAAGAAATGATTCCTAAGATGGCTGAGGAGGTCGGAGGTATGGCGGGGGCAGAGATATTGGCATATGCCCGGTTCGCTGGAAAATTTGAGTACAACTGACATTCTCAAGAACGTGGACGCGGTCGGGGATAAATACGATGTATGGTTGTTTGAAGGGCTATCGATCTACATGAAAATTGAGGTTATAGAAAACCATGAGGTTGTGTTTTGCAAGGATGTCTTGGAGCTTTACGAATAATTCTGCAGATACAGAAAGCTGTGGAAAGACCAGAAAAGAGAAAATGAAATAACAAAAGAGGACTAATCGCCATGATCGGTGTCTGAGATTCTCTTTTTAAACTGATCTCTACTGTTATTTGGTGGTCATAGCAAGCCACATCAAAACAAGGTAAAAACGAAGAGGATTTGCGCTTCTGATATAAGAATTCAAGTAATTTTATAAAAACTAACATTTCCAAATTCTTTATATTTAGCTTGGAGGAGCTTTGAGAGTGAAGGTATCAATAGATCATGGCACCCTTCTTTTGCTCTCCTCAGAAACCAGAATGGAAATTCTGAGCAGCCTTGCTGATAGAAGGAAAACTCTCAGTGAGCTGGCAAAGGAGATCGGGCTGTCAAAATCGTCTGTTAAGGAGCACCTTGAGAAGCTTGAGAAGGCCGGGCTGATAAGAAGGGTGGATGAAGGCAGAAAGTGGATTTACTATGAGATAACTGGGGAAGGATTGAGAATTCTGAGACCCGAATCTGAAAGGAGAGCAATTGCCAGATTCTTCGTATCAGTTGGCATTTTCGTCTCGGGAGTTGTAATGCTTGTCCTCTCCTTCATGAGCTCAGTTAGAATGCAGAGAGAAGTACCCTCACCCCTGCCCAAAGTCATGAAAACTCCAGTTCCCGAAGCGGTGAAGAAGGCAGCCATAACTCCAACACCGGCCCCAACACCTTCCCCGGTGCCAACTCCAACAGGTACTCCTACTCCAGTTCCAGCACCAACGCCAACTCCAACCCCTGCAATAACAAAAACGCCGATTCCTCGTTACACTCCCTCACCAGAAGTGACTGTAACCTCTCTCAAAAAAGCAGGAGCGGCTGGATTTTCTGAAATAACCTTTTACATAGCGGTAGCACTTATCGTGATATCCTTTATTTTGCTGGCGTATCAGGTTAAAAAGAGAATGTAGTGCTATGTAACTGTTTCCTCAAGCCTTCTGGTTTCCTTTGCCTTTTTGAGCTCCATCATTGTGAGATCGAGAGGGTCCTCAACTCTCATTCCGTGCTTAATGCTCAGATTCCTCATCTCAGGGGAGGTTGGGCCGATAGCAGGGTCCCCCGGAACTCTCATGGAAACATCAAAGATAACGAACTCGAGCCTTGAATCATTTTCTGGAGAGTAAGCCATAGCCCCCTGCAATCCAAACATGCCGATTATGCCAGGGGGATATTCCTTCATGCATGCATCTATAAATCTCTCTCCAGCTTCATACACCATTTCCTGCTTGCTCTCTCTCATTGTCACACCAAAATGCCCTATCTCTTCGTTTTTAACAGGGACATCTATCTTCAGCTGGTCTTTGGCTGGGAGATTCAAAAAACCCTGCAGATTAACCTGCCTCCTGTCTGAAAAGCCAACGAAGTCAAAATTGCCAAAAACATCCTTTAAAGCGTAGCTGTGGAAGTTAGCATTGAATCTCGCTCCAAGAACGTATTCCTCTATTCTTGCCTTCTCAAGTCCTTCTTCGTTTATCACTCTATCCTTCAGCAACCTTTCGGCCTGTCTGTAGTAATCTTCGGGTGAGCTTGCGTAGAAAAATGCCCTCTCAAGCGGGTTTTTTGCCTGCTGCACCTTAACAACCACGAGACGATCAATTTCCTCCGGACTTTCAAACTCCTTGGGATATCTCAGCCCGGCTTTTTTGAGCAGATAATACTGCCCCCTCTCGTAATCTCTTTCTTCAGCTCTCAACAGATATCTGTTGCCGTATACTGGAACTCTGAGTTCCTTTTCTATTGCATCGTAGCCAACATATACGGCAAAGCTCCGGTTTGGAATGAACACGGTGTTCATTTCAATGAGAGTCTCCTGAACTTCTTTATTGATCAGATCTTTAAAGCTGTCAAGGAGAACAATCTCATCAAACAGGTGGCGGTTGTACTTGGTGTATAGCTTATCTCTACCTCTTTGAACAACTACAACTGTCTTCAGTCCGAATGTTTTGGCAGCCATTCCTGTTTCCTTTGCAGAATGGGAACCAAAAATTCCAATTGCGAGATCGTTGTAGGTTTCGGCTATCTTTCTTGCCCTCTCAATCATTTTTTCACCCTTTCAATTATGCTTTCAGCCGCTATCAGCCCAGTAACTGCTGCTCCAACTATGCCCCTGCTCACTCCTGCCCCATCTCCAATTGCATAAACTCCGGGAATGCTTGTCTCCATCTCTTCACTCACCTTCAGCTTTAAGTTGTAGAATTTTATTTCAGGAGCATAAAGCAGAGTTGAATCGTCAGCAACGCCTGGAATAACCTTGTCAAGCTGCTCCAGTGCATCGATTATGTCATCCACAACTCTTCCGGGATATGCCAGGCTTATATCTCCTGGAACAGCGGTTTTTAGAGTTGGTTTGAGCAATCTGTTGTTTTTTATCCTCATTTCCGTGCTCCTCCTTCCAAGCCTCAAATCTTTGACTCTCTGCACAAGTGGATTTCCGCCACCAAGCTTTGTGGTTATTTTTGCCAGATCTCTCCCCCAGTCGTTTGGCATGTCAAATGGCTCTGTGAAAACATAATGACCAAGCAGAGCAAAGTTGCTGTTGTTTGTTTTCTCCTTCGCCTTGCTGTGTCCGTTCACAAGACAGAACTCTCCGTAATCCTCTCTTATAACCCATCCCTTGGGGCATGTGCAGAATGTCCTCATGTAGTCATCATGCTTCTTCGTGGTTATTCTGAGCTTTGGATCATAGATTATCGAGGTAATCTCGTCCATTATCGTAGCAGGAACCTCAACTCTCACACCAACATCTATTGCCTTTGCCTCACCGCTTACAGCGAGATTGTAGTTTAGAGTCCACTTCTCAAGCCATTCTGCTCCACCTCTCCCAACTCCAATTATCAGGTGGTCGTAGTAATACTCGTCCCCCTTTGTTGTTATCACCTTCTTCTCCTCTGGCTTTATGTCAGATATGGTTGTGTTTGTGAATATCTCAACACCATTCCCTGTCAGATAATCCTGAATGCCTTTAATCACCTTCGGAAGCTCATCACTGCCAACATGCCTCTGCCTCAATGGTACAAACTCAATTCCTGCTGAATTTGCCCTTCTCATCAGGGAAAGAAGCTCGTCCACATTTTCTCCGTACATTTCGTCAGGCGCACCATGTTCAAGAAAGATCCTGTCCACCTCTTCCATTTTTTGAGCCAGCACGTTTTCATCAACAAGACCGAGAAAATCTCCACCAACCGTAAAGCTTTCAGGGAAATTGGGATGAACATAGTTCAGCTTACCATCTGAAAGCCCCCCGGCCCCGCCAACACCTGATGTGACATTGCACGGGTTGCATTTCAGGCAGAAGCTCTCCGAGAGATCACTTGGACATGTTCTTCTGTCAATGCTTCTTCCCATCTCAAAAACAGCAACTCTGAGCTTCCCAGCAAGCTTGTAGGCTGCAAACACACCGCCTGGGCCAGCTCCAATTATGATGACATCATATCTGTTCATACATTTGAACGCTCTTACAACAGTGACTATTTAAGGGTTTCCTTTTCAGGTTCTGTTAACTTGTTGTTAGTATAACGTTTGGCGGGGATCTGAAGTCGCTGAAGGCGATTTGGGTGAGGGCTGAAAGCCCGAACCAGATACCCTCCTGTTGTCCGAGTGCGATTGCACCGAAGCGAGCGTTAGCGAGCGGAGAGTGCCAGAGCCCGCATATATAATATCCATATTTTATCCCTCCGAAGGTTTTGGCGGTTGCGCTGGAATAACAATTTGATGTACCTGTAACTGTTTGATAAAAGCTTTTCCTATGTGGTTTTCAATTATTTTTACTGCTCCTGTGCCATCAAAAGTATGTGTAGTGGCATGAAAAACTGATAGGACTAAATCTTGCAATGTATTATCATCTTCTAAGTCTTTAATTTTTAAACCTATTTCCTTAGCCTGCTCTCTATCTATGTGTCTCCCATGGCTCTTAAATAATGAATGATCTGATAGTGTTTCTGCCACTTTCTTAGCGATTTCCTCGCCATTATCTTTTTTGAACATATATTGAGTTAGCCATTCTAATACAAGATTCTTTGAGAGATCTATTGCATGTTCACATTCCACAATAAGAGCTGGACCATATTGTTCTATAATAGGTAGCCAAACACCTAAATTTCTGGCATCCTCTTTACATTCCTTTTTAGCCCTATTAAATTGCTCTATAATTGCTTGAGCAGGTATAGCTCGCCTACCCAACCTTGTATAAACAATTACCTGAGGATCTATGGGGCCTATAAATGAGTGTTTACCCATTATGATTTCATCTGCGGCACATGCCAGCATTGTTGCTGCCGACATTGCACCATATGGAATTATAGCTCTTATATGTGTAAATTTTGATCTCAAGTATTTTACTAATGCTTCAGTAGCTTCAGCAGAACCGCCAGGGCTATGTATAATTATATCTAATTTATCCCCAGAAACACCAGAAATAACCTCCATAAATCCTTGAATATCCTCATCAGTAATACTTATCATTTCTGAAGGAATATCGCCGGGTTGTGTCCATTTCGTGGCATATAGAATAGTATTTCTACCTGTATATTCAGAGAGCTTTTTTAAATACTTCCTTCTAACCATATCAAATGGAGGTTTTTTCTCTCTTTCCATTATCTCCCTGAGTTCTTTTAATATCTCACCCCACGTTGGCATCTGATCTCTCCTCTTTAAGATGTGTTATCGGTGGTTGAAAATGTAAATTTCACATCCATTTCTTTGAGATATTGCATTGAGATTTGCATCCATTTTTGATATTCTCCATATAAAGCCATTAGATCCTCTATTCCTGCTTGTTCTCCCAATTTCCTCATTTCTTTATACTCTGTTTCTTTTTCAGTCTTATTTCTTTCATTTCGCTTGTTAGTCATCTTTTTTCACCTCCTTGTTTTTCTAAATTGTAGTAAACCTTAAAAAGGTTTTGGATTGCGGGCTCTGGCATTTCGGACAACTCGTTCATATACGCATTGCGTATATCATCCCAAATTGGAGTTGTATCTGCATTGCATATATACTCATTCTGGATGCTTCTCATGTGATAAACCTCCTAACATATCTAACGGGCTTCTAATCTTACTCAAATTCTTGGTACTCACATGAGTATAAATCTCTGTCGTTTTGGAATGTTTATGTCCCAGCAATTCCTGAATGTATCTCAGATCTACTCCACTCTCAAGCAGATGCGTTGCGAATGAATGCCTCAAAGAATGAACTGTTACATCCTTCTTTATTCCGGCTTTATCCCTTGCTTTCTCAAAGATTGCCTGAACAGTTCTGGTTGAAATATGCTTATCCTTTCTCTGCCCCGGAAACAGCCACTTTTCCGGTTTATACTTCTTGACGTATTCTTTAAACGTTTCCAACGCTACTTCAGAAAGAATTGTATAGCGATCCTTTCTTCCCACCCCTCATTCTGATTAACCGCCTTTTCAAATCAATGTCCTCAACTCTAAGCTTTACAACCTCTCCAACTCTTATCCGGCAGAATACATGAGCATTAAAATCAGCCTGTGCTTGATATTGTTAACAGAAGAACAGAATCTTTGAAACTTCTTCCTGACTTAAAACGACGGGCAGCTTTTTATCCTTTTTCGGCCTCTTTATTTCATAAGCGAATCTCCGCTTTAAAATCTCACCATAGTAAAACTTTAACGCATTTATTGCTATGTTCAAAGTTGAAGCCGAACAGCCCTTCCTCTCAGCCAGATAATACAGGTAATCTCTCACGTCTTCATTTGACACCTGATAAGGTGTTTTCTTGCTGTATTTCAAAAATTCTTTATTGTAGTGCAGATAAAGCTTTACCGTTCTCCTGCTGTACTTTCTTGCTATGAGTTCTTTCTCAAGTTCGTAGAGCCAGATGGATGGATCCACCTCAACCTTTTCTCCATCAAATGCCGACAAAAGATTCTTCAATTCTGAGTAAGGAACGCTCCAGTATTTCCCATCGGGATGCCATCTGTAGCCTTTAACAGTTTTTATCTTTGCAGTATAATCAGGATTGTACGGGAATTTGACTATAATGTTATTATTACCTTTCTCAATTCTTATCTTTTTTTCACAAGATGAAATCTCTTGTGCACTTTTTACAAAGCTATATTTCATACAACTCTTTACATGATTGAATAATTAAAAAGCTTACGCCACAAAAGAGATATGAGCTGATAGGAACGCTCATCGAAGAAATAAAGCTGAGAAAGTATTCCTACCAAACTGGCAAAGCCTATACCCCGGTTGTGAAAAGATTGAACAATCAGAGCTTTGGTTAGACGGATGGTTTGTTTACTACAACCTCTTAAGACCTCATCTGAACTTGAAAGGTAAAACACTGCTGAAGCTTGTGGAATTAATTTGAAAATAAAAACAGTTGGGAGGATTTGATAATAGAGTCAACGTGTTATCAAACCATTGACAAGGCCTTTCTCCAATGAAGCAGAAATGAAAACTTACTGATTTATTTTACATCCTACCAACAATACGCTGATATTACTCCCTTTTCACAGGTTTTTTATAGCAATAGGAATCTCTTTGACTGAATGCAGAGCGAAAAGCCAGTCAAAATAAGATACCCTGAAATCGACTTCTTCAGAGGAACAGCTCTGATAATGATGCTGGTCTCGAATTTTGTTACCGATCTGCAGTACTTTTTCTCCTACTCGGATTTTGAAAGCTTTTGGTATTGGTTTGCAAGAATCACAGCGGGAATGTTCATCTTCATTTCAGGTCTCTCGCTCTGGATATCTCATTTCAGGAGAAGTGGTATTAACAGGTATTTCAGAAGGTTTGCAAAGCTTTTCGGTCTTGGAATGGCGATAACCTTGGTCACGGAAATATTTCTCCCAGAAGGAACGATATACTTCGGCATTTTACACTTTCTTGGTGTTGCAAGCCTTCTTGGAATTCCTTTCCTGAGATTGGGAGCAGTGAATCTCTTTCTCTCGCTCCTTTTTTTTGCAGGAGCATTTTTCGTCAATAACCTTCATTCAGGCTCCCTGCTTCTTCTCCCTGTTGGTATAACTCCGGATGTTTTTTTCACATTTGATTATTTTCCCCTTTTTCCATGGTTTGGAGTTTTCCTTCTTGGAATCAGTGCAGGAACCATATTTTATCCTGAAGGCAGGAAAAAGCTGAACTTTGAATTTCCCAGGAACAGGGGGATGAGTTTTGTAGAATTTCTCGGGAAGAACACTCTGAAGATCTATCTCGCTCATCAGCCTGTTTTCGTTTTGACTCTGCTTGCCGTCTCGGGTGGGAGACTTGAGGGGATAGTTTTGCCCTGGTGATGGGAAGTGATTAAATATCCCATACTCGTAGTCTGAATGTGAATTTCAAGGTTAAAGTTTTGGGGGAGGTTTTTGAGAAGCTTGAAATCATAAAATCCAGTATGGGAGAGTTTGAAAGGTGCGGAGTTCTATTTGGGAAAGCTCATGGAAACGAAGTGCAAATAACTGATATTGCTGAGATAGAGAATGTAAAAAAATCTCCGGTTGAGTTCGAGCTTGATCCACTTCAAACTCTGAAGGCGTTTGAAAGGGCTGAGGAATCGGGTATTGATGTTGTGGGAGTGTGGCACACCCATCCATCATGGATTGCGTATCCATCAAAGAAAGATATGGAGGGGATGAAGATATACCCCGGTATATGGATTGTAATCTCCAAAAGCGAGGTAAGAGCTTATTTCGGCGATGAAAAGGGGTTTGTGGAGGTGGAATTAAAAATTACGGGCTCTCCTCGATAACTTCTTTTTTCTTCTCAGCCCTCTTGAAAACATCCTTGACAATCACTATGTCTCCAACAGCCTTAACAAGCCTGTAGGGGATTATCACACCATTTGCCCTTGTTTCAACGAGCAATCTGTTAACATCGATCAATGCCAGTCCTTTTACCTGCCTTGCATCAACATCAACGGCAAGATCTGCAATCCTGCCAACGTATCTACCTTCATCGGTGTAAACTCTCAATCCAAGTATGGAAGAAATCTCACCTATCATTACAACCCACCAATCATCCATGGGACTCATTATATATTAAAATTTTCACTTCTGATTTTGCAATTCGGCGTACTTCATAATGTCAGATAGAGAGCTAAAAATTGCTCAAATGGGTTTCTGTTTCTGGAAATGACTGTAAAAGCAAACTACTGGAATTTCACGATGCATATCAAAAATTAATGAACAAAAATTTATCCAGAGAGTTAAGTGAGCAATTACTCGACATAAAGTATGGAGAAGGGATTGGAAATTCTCAAAGCACTGACATTTACCCCTTCAAAGCTCAGGATTATTTCTCCGCTGACAGTCCATTATTTGAATTAGGACTTTAGACTTCTTACCTCTATACCGCTATTTCATAGATCTTTTTCAGACTTTTCAGTTTCACAACATGCTCGGCATCTCCCTTAGCTATCACCCTGAAAGCGTGCCGTATCATATTTTTGTAGAACTCACAGTAGTAGCTCTTTTCATACATCGTTCCATGCTCGGAATAAATTTCAGCAGGACATGGATTTCCGCAGATATTTTTGA
>Ga0256830_1001408_pt1 | contig 17131 bp, 13 predicted proteins | sample 128326metaG_FD_190537 | JGI IMG/M metagenome (GOLD analysis project Ga0256830, IMG submission 190537) | Hydrothermal vent microbial communities from Lau Basin, Pacific Ocean - 128-326 | ecosystem: Environmental > Aquatic > Marine > Hydrothermal vents | place: Pacific Ocean: Lau Basin | collected... | reverse complement strand
CGCGCACGAAATTTTGCAGCGTGGACAGCGTGCTTTCGCGCCGCGTCTTTTTGCCGCGCGGCCAGTGCCCGATCCCGACGTTGGCAGCCCCGTCAGGAAGCGGAAAAATCCAGGCGTAGCCCGGCAGCGGCACATGATCAAAACGAAAGTGCATGGCAGCCTCCAGATCAGGCAGCCCCTCGTAGTAGGCCCGCGCGGCCAGCACCACATCCGGCTCGGAGCGCAACACCCCCAAACCACGCAGCAGCTTCATGTTCGCGCCGGTCGCCAGCACCGCCACCCGCCCGCGAAACGAAACAGCCGCGCCCTTCCCCCTGGCCGTCACCAGCACCTCTCCGTTGCCTCCCTCCACATTGGCTACACGCAATCCCCCGCGGAACGCCACCCCCACAGCCAGCGCACGCGCCCGAATTACGTCATCCAAATACACGCGCGGCACCACCAGCGCGTAATCCGGCACCCCAGGCCGCGAGGGAATCGCCACCTCGGTGCGCGCCCCGCTCGGCGAAACCACCACCATGCTGCGCACCACCGCGGCCCGCGGCTTGATCTCCGGCAGCAGCCCCATCTCATCCAGCACTGCCACCGCGCGCGGAGTCAACCCGTCCCCGCAAGTCTTGTCGCGCGGGAATTCGGCCTTGTCCAACAACAGCACCCTGGCCCCTTGCCGGGCCAGATAGTACGCGGCCGCGGACCCGCCCGGGCCAGCACCCACCACGATAGCATCGTACATCTTTTCAGACATGCGCGCAGGGATCAGAAAATGAGTGCCCCGCTGCGGGGGGGCAAATGGATTTCGACGGACTGCTCGCGCACGAGCACGGAGTTCCCATACAGCCGATCATACACGCTTTTCCCCGTTTCACAAGGCACCTCGATGTTTCGAGGCTGTTTGCTGCGATTGAGGGCGACCAAAAAGAAGGCATCGCCGGATTCCTGGCGGTACGCGTAGGTGCCCTGCCCCGCGTCCAGGTGCAGGACACGCCGTTGGGCCGCGGGCAGCCACGGATGGGCGCGGCGCAGCCCGATCAGTTTGCGAAAATAAGCCAGCAAGTCACCGTCCTGGTCCGCGCCCCACAGCATAGGCAGGCGGGCTTCGTCGAACCCCAGGCCATTCTGAATGGACCGGTGCTGGGATAAACCCACCTCGGTGCCATAGTACAGGATCGGCGGCGCGGGCAGCGTGAAGAGCACCAACGCGGCCAGCCTGAGCGCGGAGGTGTCGCCCCCGGCCGCGAACAGGAAGCGATTCATGTCGTGGTTGTCCAAAAACGCGGGGCGCGAAAAACCGGGCGGGAAGAAACGCTCGTGCGCGGCCAAAAACGCCTCGAATTGCGCCACATCCCACCGCTCGAACGCGAAGGTCTCGCGCAGCGCGCGCGCCAGCATGAAGTCCAGGTTGCCGTGCAGGCTACCGGCATAAGCGCGCTGCACCGGCGGCGGCTTGACCACCTCGCCGAACAGCCAGCACTCCGGGTTGGCCTGCCGGCAGGCACGACGAAAATCGGCCCAGAAATCCTGCTCCGGCCCGTCCGCGTGATCCAGGCGGAAGCCGTCCACCCCGCGCGCCAGCCAATGGCGGGCGCACTCGATCAGGTAGGTGCGCACCGGGCTGCCGTAGCGCAGGTTGAGTTTGGGCATACTTCGCACGTCGAAAAAGGATTCGTAGTCGTCCGGCCACGCCCGCCACAGGTACCAGTCGCGGTATGGGCTGGCGGGGTTGGTTTGCGCATCGCGGAAGGTGGGGTGGCGGTTGGACCAGTGGTTGGCGACGAAATCCAAGACGATGCGCATCTCCCGCTGGTGCGCCAGGGAGATCAGGGTCTCCAAATCCTGGCTGGTGCCCAGCCGCGGCTCGACGCGGTACAGGTCGGTGGCGTCGTAACCGTGATGGGTGGGGCTGGCGAACAGCGGAGAGAGCCACAGGGTATCCACGCCCAACGACTGAATGTAATCCAGGTTGTCGATCACACCTTGCAGCGTGCCGCCAAAAAATCCGTGCACGTTTTCCGGCGACTTCCAGGCCCGGCCGCGCCCCGGGGAGAAGCGGTCGAGCATGATGTGGTACAGCACCGCTCCCCGCGACCACGCTGGCGGGCCGTTGTGGTCGATCCAGGCCGCGAACAGGGTGGCCGCCTGCGGATCGGTGGTTTGCGTCTCCGCGAACACCCAGCGCGCGCTGCCCGCCACCCGCCCGGCGACGGCGTAACGCAGCAACACGCCGGGGCCGGCCGCGGGGATTTCGCCCTGCCAAACCTGCACATAATCCCAGCTGAGTTCATCCCAGCGGGTTTCGAGCGGGGTCAGCCGTATGGTGGCGGCCCCCTCGGTGAGCGGGCTTGTGCCGTCCCAGGTGTAGCGGCAGCACACTTCCTCGAACGGGATCAGCCCCGAGGTGGTGGCCGTCAGGCGCAGGGGCTGCCCCGGTTGGGGCGGCAAGGGGGTGATGCGCCCCAGGTGTTTGAGGCCGGACAGGTTGCGTTGGTGCGTTTCGCGCCTGTATTCCGGCTTCAATTGGGGGCCAAACAAATTTTCGGACATTGCGCCACTCTCCAGGCTACCGGTAAACCAGGACCACAGCTTCGCGAGGCGGGAGGATGATTTTGCCGCTTTGGCGGTCTACGGACAGGCGCGGCGAATCGGGCCAGGCCTGGGTGAAGCCCGGCGGGATTTCCGGCAGGGGGATGGTTTGGGGTTGGGTCGCGGCGTTGAAGGCCACGATGGCCTGTTGCTCCCCCAGGGCGCGGCGAAAAGCGTACACCTGCCCCTGGGCATAGAGGGGTGTGAAATCGCCCGTACGCAGCACCGGATGGCGGTGGCGCAGCGCGATGGCGCGGCGGTAAAAATCGAGCAACGCTGTGTTCCAGGAATCAGGCTGGTGCCAGGGGAAAGCGGCCCGGCAGTGCGGGTCTCCGGGGCTGGAGAGGCCGATCTCGTCGCCGTAGTAGATGCAGGGCGCGCCGGGCATGGTCATCTGAAAGAGCGCGCACAAACGCAGCGCGCTGTGGTCCTCGCCCAACAGCCACAGGGCGCGCGGCATGTCGTGGCTGTCCAGCAGATTGAGCTGGGCGAAGTTGATCTCCCAGTGGTAGTGCGCGTGCATCTGCTCGATGGCCTGGGCAAAGGCGGGCGCGTCGAGTGGCCGGAAGTGCAGGTGGGAGTGCGACCAGGTGGTGTTGAGCGAATTTGCGCCGAAAAAGCTGAGCGTGATCCAGGTGAAGGGGTAGTTCATCAGCGCGTCGAACATGTCGCCTTGCAGCCAGCGCGGGGCCGGGTACCAGATTTCGCCCACGATGTAGGCCTCGGGGTTGGCGGTTTTGACCACCCGGCGGAACTGGCGCCAGAATTCGTCGTCGTCGATCTCTTCGGGCACGTCCAGGCGCCAACCGTCGATGCCAAACTCGATCCAGTAGCGGGCGACCTCGAACAGGTAGTCGCGCACGCCCGGGTTGTTGGTGTTCAGCTTGGGGAGGGCCGGTATTCCCCACCAGGCTTCGTAGTTGGGCGGGTTGCCGGGGCCGCTGGCGTAGGGTCGCAGCGGCCAATCGTGGATGATGAACCAGTCCAGGTAAGGGGAGTTGTGTTGGTTCTCCAAGATGTGGTGAAAAGGCCAGAAACCGCGGCTGGCGTGGTTGAAAACGCCGTCCAGCACGATGCGGATGCCGCGCGCGTGGGCGCGGTCGAGCAGCTCGCGCAGGGCCTGGTTGCCGCCCAGCAGCGGGTCCACCTGAAAGTAGTCGTAGGTGTGGTAGCGGTGGTTGGAGGCGGAGGCAAAAATCGGGTTGAGGTAGAGCGCGGTGACGCCCAACTCCTGGAGGTAGTCGAGTTTATCGACGATGCCGAGCAGGTCGCCACCCTGGAACCCCTGTTCTTCGGGCGGGCTGCCCCAGGGTTTGAGTTGAATGCCGCGCGGGTGTTGGGTGCGCGGGCTGCGGGCGAAACGGTCGGGGAAAATCTGGTAGAAAACCGCGTGTTTGACCCATTCGGGGGTGGAGGGGGAGGGGGTTTGTGTGTTGGGCATGGTTGGGGGCGGCGAGGGGGCGTGGTGAAGCAACCTGCCGTCAGCGGGGCCGGGGGCTTGTCGGGCTGCGGGAGGACAGGGCGGTCGCGCTGCCCAGCAGCAGGGCCAGCAAAGCGAGCGAGAGCGCGGTTGCCCCGCGGGAGAGGGGCGGCGCGGGGGAATCGGGCTGGGGATAACGGACGATGTACTGCCGGTTGGGAGGCAGTGGGCCGAGACGCTGGCGGGTGCCGTCGGGCCAGCGGATTTCCAGGCGGTCGATTTCGGCCTGGCCGAGGCCGAAGTACAGGGTCAGGGCGTTGCCCGCGCCCAGGGATGCGCCGGATTGCACTTCGCGCACCTGGGTACGGCCATCGGTGGTGTACAGGGTGAGCCGCGCGCCGATGGCGTCGCGGTTGACCGGGGCGCGGCCGATCAGTTTGAAGGCCACGCTTTGGTTGTCTGAGCGGGCGCCCATCTGGTTGCGGAAGAGGGTGTAGCCGGAGGTGAAGTCGCCGATCACCAGATCGACCCAGCCGTCGTTGTCGTAGTCCGCGTAGGCCACCCCCAGGGTTTTGCCGTCGTGGCCGGGGCCGAGCGGTTCGACTTTTTGGAAGGTGCCATCGCCGTTGTTGCGGAAAAGCACGTTGACGGGCTGGCCTTCGGGCAGCATGGCGGAGAGGGCCTGGTAGATGTCCAGGTCGCCGTCGTTGTCGTAGTCGAAAGCCACCGCGCCCCAGCCGACGCCGTTTCCGGCCAGGTCTACCCCGGCCTGGGAGGCCACATCGACGAAGGTGCCGTCCCCCTGGTTGAGGAGTAGGGCCATCGGCCCGGCGTTGGAGAAGTAGAAGTCGAGGTCGAGGTCGTTGTCATAGTCTGCGGCGGCCAGGCCCATGCCCATCAAGCGGGTATCGGCGCGCGCCTGGGGGGAGATGTCGGTAAAGCACCAGCCTGCGCAGCCGGGGCCGTCGTTGCGCCAGAGGGCGTTCCCCACCGGGTTGATGAATTCGTCGTTGATCAGGTAGATGTCGAGGTCGCCGTCGTCGTCGTAGTCCACGAAGCTGGCGACAAAACCCGCGCCCTGCACTTTGGAAGTCAGGTAATGGGTGACATCGGTGAAGGTGCCGTCGCGGTTGTTGCGGTAGAGGCGGTCGCTGTCGCCGTAGGTGGGGCGGCCACAGTCGGGGTAACACGACCAGTTGGCAACGTACAGGTCGAGGAAACCGTCCTGATCGAAGTCGCCCCAGGAGGCGGTACGGCCGTCCCCGGGGTCGCCCACGCCGGTTTGGCCGGTCACGTCTACGAAACCGGTCCCGGCCTGGTTGCGGAAGAGCACGTTGGGCTGGTTGCGGTTGAGGACGTACAGGTCGGGCCAGCCGTCGTTGTCGTAGTCGGCGAACACCGCGCCGCTGCTCAGGCTTTGGGGCAGGGCAACCTGGTTGGAGAGGGGGGACAGCTCGAAGGTGCCGTCGCCCCGGTTGCGAAAGAGCTTGTTGGGGCCGCGGCTGTCGGTGACGTACAGGTCGAGCCAGCCGTCCGCGTCGTAATCGCCCCAGGCCTGGCCGATCACGCGGTCTTCACCCAGACGGGCGGCCTGGACACCGGCCTGCCGGTTGGCGATGGCGAAGGGGTATTTCCCGCCTGAGGAGGGCGCGGCGGAGAAGGGAATGCTTTCGAGGGAAGGTTGTTCGGGAACGGGCAGCCAGGGGAGGGCCAGGCCCAGGGCTGCAAGCAGGAGGGTGCAGAGGAGGGTGTTACGCATGTGAGGCTCATCCTTTGACCGCGCCTTGTGTCAGGCCGCCGACGATCTGGTCCTGGAGGGCGAGGTAGATGATCATGATCGGCAGCGCGCCGATCAGCGCGCCCGCAGCAAACGGGCCCCATTTTTGCGAAAATTGGCCCGAGGTGAAAATTTGCAGGCCGACCATGAGGGTGTATTGCTCGGTGCTCTTGAGCAAAATGCGCGCCAGTACGAAATCGCCATAAGTGCCGATGAAGTTCAGGATGCCGATCACGATCAGGATCGGGCGCAGCAACGGCAAGATCAGGCGGGTGAAAATCTGCCAGTGGGAGGCCCCGTCCACCATGGCGGATTCGTCGATGTCGCGGGGGATGGTGTCCAGGAAGCCTTTGAGCAGCCAGATGTTGATGCCCATGGCGCCGCCCATGTAGACCAGGATCAGCCCGGCGTGGGTGTTCAACCCAAAAAACGGGATGATGTCGCCGATTTGGGAGATCATCAGGAAGATGGCGACGATGGCCAGCAGCCCGGGGAAGACCTGGATGAGCAGAATGCCTTTGAGCAGCGTCACCCGGCCTGTAAAGCGAAAACGCGAGAACGCGTAGGCCGCCAGGGTGGTGATCGCCAGGGACAAGACCGAAGAGATGGAGGAAATTTTGATCGAGTTCCAGAACCAGGTCCAAAACGGAAACACTTCGCTGTTGAGCAGGGCGCGGTAATTATCGAGGCCAGCGTTGGCCGGGATCAGCCGCTGGGTTGCCAGGGTGCTGGCCGGGTTGAGAGATGCGGAGAGGATCCACAACACCGGGAAGACCGCGAAATAGATCAGGACCAGGGCGATCAGCCAGCGGAGTGCGAGGCTCAATTTACGTTGAAAAGAAACCGAGCGGAAGCGGGAAGTCTGGATGGGGGTAGATAGGCTAGACATTTTCGCTGACCTCCTCCCACATGCGGGTGTAGCGGAATTGGAACAGGGTGATGGCGCCGACGATGAAGAAGATGATGATGGTGATGGCAGAGGCAAAGCCGTAGTTGACCCCGCGGCCGCCTGCGAAAGCCAGGTTGTAGACGTAGCTGATCAGAATGTCGGTGTGGCCGGCCTGGGTGGAGGCGCCGGCGATGGGCGGGCCGCCGCCGATGAACAGGAAGATCAGGTTGAAATTGTTGAAGTTGAAGGTGAAGGAGGCCACCAATAGCGGCCCCACCGCGACCAGCAGCAGCGGCAGTGTAATATGCCGGAAGCGCTGCCAGGGGCTGGCGCCATCCACTTCGGCTGCCGCGTAAATGTCTTCCGGGATGGATTGCAGCGCGCCGCTACAAATCAACATGAAATAGGGGTAGCCCAGCCACAGGTTGACGATCAGGATGGCGATCTTGGCCCACCACTGGTCGGTGAACCAGGGCGGCGCCCAACCGAACCAGGCCTGGAGGGCGCGATTGATCACACCGATCTCGGGGTTCATCATGCCGCGCCAGATCAGGATGGTGATCAGGCTGGGGATGGTGTAGGGGATCAGCAGCAGAGAGCGGATCAGCTTCTTGCCGGGGAAGCGCGGGTCGTTGAACATGATGGCAATCGCCAATCCGAGGGAAAATGTCATCAGCACGCTCAGGAATGCGAAGGCGAAGTTCCAGGTGATGATGCGGACGAGGGGGCCGCGCAAGGCCGGGCTGACGAAAAATTCGCGGAAATTTCTGAGGCCAATGGTGGCGATGAAGCCGGGGCGCAGCTCTTTCCCATCCCGGGTTTTGAAGGTGCCATCCACGTTTTGGTATACATCGCCGGTTTTCCGGCTGATCATGGCGTCTTGCACCGGATCGTATTCGTAGAGCGGGACGAGTTCGGCGGCCTCGGAGGGGGAGCGAATTTGCACCGTGCTGCCCTGTTCGCCAAACTGGATTGCGGTCAGGTTGGGGTCGGCAGCCGCCAGGATGGCGTTCAAACGCTGGTAGCCCTCGATGGATACGGGGATGCCCTGATCGTCGAGCTCGCCCACCCCTTCCTGGCCCGGTGTGACCGGGCGGATCGGTTCCCCGGGTTTGGCCAGGTAGCCGGTGCCGTCGGCGTCGATCAGCCACAGCGCGTATTCCCCTTGTTCGTTGCGATAGGCGGTCCACGAAAAGGCTTTGCCGGTTTCGGGCAGGTATTTTTCGTTCAGAATCTGGGCAATGGCCTGCTCTTTGGTGAGCAGATGGCCGTCGCCGTAGTTGGTAAACGCCACCCAGACGGTGAACAAAATGGGGTAGATGGCGAACAAGGTCATGAAAAAGATGCCGATCACCATCCAGCGCAATGGATAAGCCCCCTGCCGGAGCAAAACCACGTTGATGAGCAAGGCCAGCAGACCAAAAGCGGTCGCCAGGGGGTAGTAGCCCAGAGCGACCAGATTGATCAAAAACCAGAGCGCAAAAGCGTCCGCCACGAACAAAAAGCCCAGGCGGAGCAGCAGAGAACGCACCGATACGGTAAAGGAGAGGCGATTTTTGCGCCCTGGAAGAGCCTGGAGTGATGACATCATTCTCTCCAAAAGAGCATAGACGAACGAAGACCGGGACATAGCCCGGTCTTCGTGGTATGGATTGGATTTACTCGATGGTTACTTCGACAAGTTTGGTTTCGGGGTCGTAGGTAAAGGTGACGGTGCTGTCGGAATCCAGGCTGAGCGAGTAGTTCGGGCCGTCTTGGGCGCCATCCGAGCCGTAATTCACGGCCCAGCTGCCGTCCAGCGCGACCTTGAACTCGTATTCGCCGGCTGGCAGATCGAAGGTGGCACGGTACAGGCCGTCGTCGCCTTCGGTGAGGGCGGTTTCGGGGCAGGCCGGGTCCCAATCTGCGCCACAGCCCACCAGGGACTGGTAGCTGCCGGGGATGTTGACCATACCGGCCAGCGCGCCGGCGATCAGGTCGCGGATCTGGTTGGCCGCGTTGGTCAGGGCCTCTTCAGGGGTCTGTTCACCCTGGAGGGCGAGGGTGATGCCGTCGTTCCAGGCGGCCCACACCGACCCCATCTCCGGGATGGAGGGCATGAGGGAGGCTTCCGCGCCGGCCACACCGAGGGCCGCGATGTCCGGGTCATCCACTTTTTCGAGCACCGGGATGAAGGCCGGGGTGCGGTTGCCGTCCAGGTAGAGCTGTTCCATGACCTCTTCGGTGGCAACGAATTCGGTCAGGAAAGCCTGCGCCAGCAGCACGTTTTCGCTAAAGGCGTTGATCATAAAGCCCTGCACACCGGCAAACGGCTGACCGCCGTCCGGGAAGGTGGTGATGGCGTAGGGTACGCCGGAGGCACGGATGCGCTCCAGCGCCCAGGGGCCGGCCATCAGGAAGGGAACTTCACCGGTCTCGAAGAGGGTGTGGGCGGTGTCCCAGTCGGTGCTTTCGGGCATCAGGCCTTCTTCGATCGCGGCACGCATCCATGCAGCCGCAGCGATCATGCCGGGGCTGTCGATGCCGACATCGCTGGGGTTCCAGTTGCCGTTGGCGTCCTGGCCAAAGACGTAGCCGCCAAAGGCAGTCTCCAGCGGGAAGGCGTCGTAGGTGGTGCCGGAGAGGGCCAGCGCGTAGGTGACTTTGCCCTCCGCCTGGAGCTGACGCCCGATCTCGAGCACTTCATCCCAGGTGGTGGGGGGTTCTGGCACCAGTTCCGTGTTGTAGAAAAAGCCCAGATTCTCGGTGGCGTAGGGCATTCCGTACAACTGGCCGTCGAAGGTGAAGCCTTCGAGCGAAACCGGGGTAAACAGATCGGCTTTGTCGCCCAGATCGATGGGGGCGAGCAGGCCGCTGGCGACCAATTGGCCGATCCAGTCGTGCGCGCCGATGAAGATGTCGGGGCCTTCGCCCGCGGGGGCAGCGATGATGACCTGGTCGCGGATGCTGGCGACCTCTTCGACCACCAGCTCGACACCATAAGTCTCCAGGAAGGCGTCGGCCAGCTCCACCAGGATCGCAGAACGGGTGTCATCGGCCCAGATGCGCAGCGTGGCAACCGGTTCAACAGGCGCTTCGGTAGGTTCGGCGGGGGCCTCAGTGGGTTCGGCGGGGGCCTCGGTGGGTTCGGGTGCCTCGGTAGGTTCGGCAGGCGCCTCGGTAGGTTCAGCCGGCGCTTCCGTGGAAGGGGCTGCCGGTGTGCAGGCTGCCAAAGCAAACATAGCGACAACCAACAAAGACAGCAGCGTTAGAAACTTTCTATTCATGGCGTTATTCTCCTTTTCAAAATATCGGAACATAGATAACGATAAGCCAAAATGCTGGCTCATCCGGCGAATTGTTTTTGTCAAGGCGGACTTCTCTCCTGATCATCACCTCCTTTGTTGGGATTACTGTCCAGGCCAGTTTTGCTCAAGTTGTTGTTCCAAATTTCGCTTCAATGTCGATAACTGCTCCAGTAACAATGGGATGTCCACGCTTGCTTCCGAAAATCTGTCCCGGATAAAGGCTTGGTGAGCGGCAGAGGCTTTTTGAAGCAGTTCTTGCCCCCTTTTTGTGAGGTACAGGCTCATCGAACGGCGGTCGCCTTCCCGCGGTTTGCGAGTGACCAACCCGTCATCCTCAATGCTTTTCACCAGGCGGGTGATATTGCTCTTGTCGCTCAACATCAAATCGCTCAAGTGAGTGAGAGAAATGCCCGGGTTTTCTCCAATGTTTTTCAAGGCGTAATAACGCGGCACAGACAAATTGTAGGCGTCCATCACCCGCCGGTCGCCGTTGTCAAGGCAGAAATAAATTTCCTTCAGAACGTTATAGAGCACAATTTCTCCGCTCATCGATAAGCCCAATATAGTTGACATATCAACTGTTGATATATCAACTATATTACAAAGGAGAGGGGTTGTCAAGAGAGGGGGGATAAGTGGGTAATTGGGTAATTGGGTAATTGGGTAATTGGGTAATTGGGTAATTGGTAATTGGGTGTTGCATCCTGAGCGGAGGGCGGCGCAGCCGCTCGCAGTCGAAGGATGCGGGCTTGTCCTGAGCGAAGTCGAAGCATGTGGAATTGTGAATGGTGAATTGTGAACGGTTAATTGTGAATTGGGTATTGCATCCTAAGCGGAGGGCGGGCGAAGGCCGCTCGTAGTCGAAGGATGGGGAGGGGGAATTGTGAATTGTGAATTGTGAATGGTTAATTGTGAATTGGGTATTGCATCCTGAGCGGAGGGTCCGGTGATAGAATAGGCGGTATGGTCTTGCGACGCGCAACCTGGCGATTGGTAAAAACGCCGCCGGCCCCCGGGGCCTGGAATATGGCGGTAGATGAAGCGATTTTGGAACAGGTGGAAACCGGGCAATCGCTGCCTACCTTGCGCCTGTATGCCTGGCAGCCGCCCTGCCTGTCACTGGGTTATGCCCAACCAGCGGCGGACGTGGATCGCGAGGCGTTGGCTGCCCGCGGCTGGGACCTGGTGAGACGCCCTACCGGCGGGCGGGCCATTCTGCACACCGATGAACTCACCTATTCGGTCATCGCGCCACCGGATGAACCGCGGCTGCGAGGCAGCATTCTGGAAAGTTACCAGCGGCTGGCGCGGGCGTTGTTGTCCGCTTTACGTTATTTACGCGTGCCCGCGCAGAGCGAAGAAAAGCGCGGACTGTCCAACAACGGCGCCGGCGGCCCGGTCTGTTTTGAGGTGCCATCCAGTTGGGAGATTACCGTCGATGGAAAAAAGATGATCGGTAGCGCGCAGGTGCGCCGGCGCGGCGGGGTTTTGCAACACGGCACGCTGCCGCTCCACGGCGATCTGGCGCGCATCACGCGCGTATTGCAGTTTTCCGATCCGGAGCAGCGTGACCAGGCGGCTGCACACCTGCTGGAGCGCGCCGTCACCCTCGAAGCCGCGCTGGGCAGGCGGGTGAGCTGGCAGGAAACCGCCAATGCGTTGGTGGGAGGGTTTGAATCGGCCCTGAATGTGGATTTCATCGCGGGCGCCTTGTCCCCCCAGGAGGAGGCCCGCGCGTTGGAACTGCTGGCCAAGAAATACGACAATCCGGCGTGGACTAACCGCGTTTGAGCGGCAGGGCCGGGGCCGGGGCCTGTTTGCCAGGCCACAGCAGCCCGGCTGCAAGCGCCAAGACCAGCGGCACGGCAATCGTAAATCCCACTTCCGTAAGCAACAACTGGTAGTCGGGCAGCACGCGCCGGCCTTGTACGCCGGTACACGCCACCTCGAAAGCCGAGACGATTTGGCCGGTTTCGCTCTCGAAGGTGCGGGAGACAATTTCGATCCGCTCTCCAGGCGCGCACAACAGCGACCATAGCACGGCGCGCGCCTCGGGCGCAAAGCCCCGTACCAGCGCCATCGCCACGAACGCAATACCAACGAACAGGAAGAAAAATTGTACGATCTTTTGGAAACGCCGGTGCATCGTTCCCCTCTTATTCATCAACGAAAATCACTTCGGGATAGCCCAGATCGCGCAGCAAGAGCGAAAAATACAGCCGGGCGTTCTGCTGCGCCTGATCCAGAATGCCGTCTTCCAAAGCGGCCTCCTCGATGGCATCCTCCGCGGCACGGCGCGCGGTGGTTTCCAAATTCACGTCCCCTTTGGTCAGCAGGCCGGTTTCGCGGTCGTAGACGTAGGATTTCTCGTTGTCCAGCGTGGCGATGAAAATCTCGGCCTCCGGCAGGCGGACGTAGAGCACGCCATCTTGCACCCAGAGGTCCTGGGGCCCGAGTTTTTCCAAATCCACACCCGCGATCACCACGCCGTGGGCCACGAACAGCAACCGGTCGCCAAACAGCGCGCCGAAGATGCCCTGCCCGGTCTCGGCGGTGATCACTTTCTCGATGGAATACTGCACGGTCTCCAGCCGCGCCAGGGAGCGCACATCACGGATGATGGTGATCGGGTCCGGCAGCACCGTTGGGGTGGGGTTGAGCACTTCGGAGACCTGCGTGCCGATGGCGCCGGTGGTGTCCTGAACCGGTTGCAAGGCGCGTGCCGTGGCCTGCTGTACCGCGTTCACCACCGCGAACATCCCCGCCCCCAGGATGAGCAATATCCCGATGATCAGAATCCAGCCTCTTGCGTTATTCATGGGGGGAATTATACTATGATCGCGAATCGTAAGGCGTAATCCCCAATTCACAATTAACCGTTCACAATTCACCATTCACAATTCCCAACCCCCATCCTTCGACTACGAGCGGCTGCGCCGCCCTCCGCTCAGGATGTAATCCCCAATTCACAATTAACCGTTCACAATTCACCATTCACAATTCCCAACCCCCATCCTTCGACTACGAGCGGCTGCGCCGCCCTCCGCTCAGGATGCCATTCCCAATTCACAATTCTCTATCCCCAATCCCTATCCCTATCCCCAATCCCCCATGCCCCTCGGCGTACTCACTTTACATCTCCACATTCCCGGCTGCGCCTCGCTGAAAGAAAAACGGCGGCGATTGAAACCCCTGCTGGTGCGCCTGCACCGCGAGTTCAACGTGTCGGTGGCCGAGATCGATCACCACGACGTGTGGCAAAGCACGGTGATCGCCTGCGCGCTGATCAGCAACGAAAACGGGCACACGAAACGCTCGTTGCAATCGGTGGCAAAATGGGTGGAATCCCGCTGGCCGGATGTGACTTTGATGGAAGAGCGCATTGAAATCATTTAACGCGCTTGACTCCGGCGGGCAGATCGCTTCGCTCTGCCGCCGGCGGTTGGAAACCACCGGCTGGGTGGGTGGGGAAACCCGTTCAACGGGTTTGGTATGCGCAGGCGGTGAATTGTATTCACCGGCGGGGTTTGGCAATGCCGCTGCGAACCGTCGTCAGACAGTGAAACAACGTTGGGGTGTCATAACAACGTTCAAACGCTATGGATTAACGCTTCCGGGATATTCACCCCCTTTTTCACCAGACGCACGGGCACACCCATCGCCTTGATCAGTTGCGCCAGGTATTCACCCCCTGGCGGGCCACCGAAAGTCTCCGCGTCGAGCAGCACCACAATCGGATTCAGCCCCCGCCGCACCAGGTAATCGACCGTCAGGGAGAGTTGCTGCCGGACGGTGGGAGTGATGAGCACCAGGGTGCTGCCGCGTGTGATGTGTTGCGCCTGGGCCTCCAACAGCCCGGAGAGCGGCAGGGAACCCTCCGCCCGGAAAAGCGACAAAGCCTCCAAAATCTTGCCCAACTGGCGTCCGCCCCGGTCCGGCGGCAGTGCGGTATTGGTTTGCCCGCTGCTCACCAAACCGACCGCCCGCCTGCGATGCAGGTAAAAACGCGCCAGCGAGGCCGCGATGCTGGCGGCGTACTCCTCCGTCGAAGGCGGCAACTGTATCTCGGCAAACTGATCGTGAACAAACACGTGTTTCGACAAATCCACCGCGGAGTAGGGTTCAGCGGCCTGCACCGCCCCCTCGCCGTCCACAAAGAGCCAGATGTCGGCCAGCGGATCAAGCTCGAACTCTTTGACCATCAATTTATCGCGGCGCACGGTGGTAGGCCAGTGGATGCGGTTGAGGGAATCGCCGGGCATGTATTCGCGCACCCCGGCCGCGTTGGGGGTGATGTGATGGGTGCGCCGGCGCAAGGATTCGCCTCCGGTCAACAGCCCGGGCGGGTTCGGAAACGACTGGATGTCCACCATCAGGGGGTACACCAGCAACGACTCCTGCGCCGGCAGCTCGCGGGAGACCGGGAACAGGCCAAAGGGATCGCCCGAGGCGATGACCGTCGGCCCCAGAGGGAACACCCCACGCTCGACCAGTCTGGAGCGCGCCAGGTACGAGCGACGCTGCCCACGGCCGATGAGCGTTACCACGTGGGAGCCGCGCGTCCCCGGCAGGGGGGATAAATCGCGCACCTCGATCCACAAACGCGGCAAGCGACCGGGGTTGTCGATCTCGAAGCGCTCCTCGAAAATCTGGCCCAGGTGGGCGCGGCGGAGGCGGGGTCTGCGCGAAACCGTCAGCCCCCTCAGGGATGCGACCGACCACAACCAGTTGCCGAGCAGCAAAATCCCCCACAGATAGCTCAACCGGGAGTAGACCTCTGCCCCTGTCACAGCCAGGGCCAGCAGGCTGAGACCCAATAAGGCCCAAACAACGCGCTGGGAAGCTGTCATGGTCAGGCCTGGGGGGTCAGATCGCCGCCGGGAACCGGCTGGCTGTTCAGAATCTCCTGAACCACATCATCCGCAGTCACATCGCGCAAACGCGCGGCCGGGCTGAGAATGACTCGGTGTGAGAGGGCCGGGATAGCCAGCGATTTGACGTCGTCGGGCAGCACGAAATCGCGGCCTTGCATGGCGGCGCGCGCCTGGCTGACCCGGTAAAGCGACAGGCTGCCGCGCGGGCTGGCCCCCAGATACACCTCGGGGTGGTGCCGCGTCTGGTTGACGAGATCGACGATGTAGCGCATGACGAGCGGATCGGTGTACACGTTTTTAACGGCCTCTTGGGCGCGCATCAACTCTTCGAGCGAGACCACCTGGGAGAGCGTCTCGAAGGGGTGCTGGTGCTGTTGGCGGGCCAGCACATCCACTTCGTCGATTGGGCTGGGGTATCCCAGACGAAGACGCACCAAAAAGCGGTCTAATTGTGCCTCCGGCAGGGGGAAGGTGCCTTCGTACTCAATCGGATTCTGGGTGGCCAGCACCATGAACGGCTCGGGCAGGGGATGGGTGACGCCATCGACCGTCACCTGGCGCTCCTGCATGGCTTCCAGCAGCGCGGCCTGGGTTTTGGGCGTTGCCCGGTTGATCTCATCGGCCAGCACGATCTGCGCCATCACCGGCCCGGCGCGGAACTCGAACTGTTTACTGACCTGGTTGTAAATCGACACGCCCGTCACGTCGCTGGGCAGCATGTCCGGGGTGAACTGGATGCGGCTGAACGAGCAGCCCAGCGAGCGGGCGATACTGCGCGCCAGCATGGTTTTCCCCACCCCCGGCACATCCTCGATCAGCAAGTGCCCCTGGCAGAGCAGGCTGGCGACCGCCAGTTCAACGGATTCCCGTTTTCCCACAATGACTTTTTCGATGCTGGCGACAACGGATTCGGCAAATGATTGTACCTGGGTCATGTATACGTTCCTTGTTGGTCGGTTGGTAAGTTGGGAGATTGGTGAGGCGGGATAAGAAGAGCGCTGGGACCCAATTCCCAATCCCTCATTCCTTGATTCCCCTTGTTATACCATTTTTGCGGCCAACACGTTCACTCAGCGGCAGCGGATGGCAAACAGCACCACGTACTTATCCCGGTAGATTTCTTCCAGGCAGGCTTTCCGGAAGCGGTCGAACACCTGTAAAGCGCGAGTGTGCTCCCCGGTGGGATCGCGTTGCAGCACAAAATCGGCGTCTGGGACGCTGAATAACAGGTGAGTGATGCCCTGTTGCTGCAATGCGGCGCGCAGACTGTCCAAATCTGGAGAGCGCGTGGCCAGCAGAGTCCAGTACGAGTGGTCGGTATCCAACAGACAGCGCGCCCGGCAATAGTAGCCGCGCCCGTCCTGGATGAGCAGAACGCGGGCTTCGGGCGGCAGATTCTCGGACACGAAATCCATCACCGCGTAATTCGTCCCCACGCGTGACAAAAACTGCGCTTTGGTTTCTCGCCCCACGATGACATCCAGCGGCCTGGTTTGAAAAAGGAAGATGCCCTGGTACACCAGCGTAACGAGCACAAAGCCGCTCAGCAGGCCGTTGACCAGCACGCGCCGCGGCCGCGCGCCCAACCGTCCGGCGGCCTGCCACAGCACCTCCCCGCTCAACACAGCCAGCAACGGAAAGAATGGCAGCATGAAACGCACTTGCTGCGATCCCAACGCCCACAGCGCAAAACGCGCCGCAGCCAGCACAGCTAACTCGGTGAGCAGGGGCGTTTTGCGCCGCACCAGCGGGTAGAACAACGCCAGCGAGAACAGCAGGCTGGGAATCTCTATGGAGCCTAAAAAAGAGGTGAAACGTTCGTAACGGGCATACACCCGCCAGGGCAGCAGCAAATAATCCAGCACCCCGCGCCCCATGCCAAACCTGTCTAAGTGATAGGCATCGAACAGACGCAGCCGCGCAGCGTCCCATCCCGGCCCGCCAAACCAAACCGGGAAGACCGGATTGCCCAGCAGCACCCAGTTTTTGAGATACCACACCGCGCCCACCGCCGCGGTCATCCCGCCGAAGGCCAACGCGTCCCGCAACACCCCCCACCCCTGTTTACGCCCGGCCCACAACACGTACAACCCCAACACGCCCACCCCTCCCAGCGCCAGATACTTGCTCCCCGCCGCGAATCCCATCATCACTCCCCCAAGCAGCAGATATTTTCGGTGCTTCCCGCTTCCCAATTCGCGATTCCCGACCACCGCCAACACCCCCAGCAACTCGAACAAAGCCCAACCCGCATCCTGGTAAGCAAACGAAAACCACACCGGCAGGATGGGCGTCCCGGCCAGA
>Ga0256830_1001407_pt1 | contig 17138 bp, 15 predicted proteins | sample 128326metaG_FD_190537 | JGI IMG/M metagenome (GOLD analysis project Ga0256830, IMG submission 190537) | Hydrothermal vent microbial communities from Lau Basin, Pacific Ocean - 128-326 | ecosystem: Environmental > Aquatic > Marine > Hydrothermal vents | place: Pacific Ocean: Lau Basin | collected... | reverse complement strand
TGTAATCTGACACCGAGGGCGCCGTGACAGGATAAGAGCAAAAACTATGCCTGATTTACTTTATGTGTATTATCAAGAAGATAGGAGAAGAGGAAGAAACCAAGTCAAATTCATGACGGAAGATTTCAGGGAAAACCGGCTCTATGTGGAACTGTAGGTACGATTTTAATCGTACCTACACAGGTTCCAGTAATGATAGTGTACTGAAATTAGGAATGCGTATTTAGTTCAAAAGTAACCGAACCTTGCCTGCTAAATTATCAGTTCTCATTTTTCGAGAAAGCAGAATCAGCATTCCCAAAAACAAAAGAAATAACACCGGCGGCTCTGCAACAGAAATAACTGAGAGGTCATTCAAAAAAATATTTTTTGGCAGAATATTCTTATTTAAGGACCATCGATTAGCTTCATCCAATGCCCAGAATGAGAAAGCTGTGCCATCTTCCCAGTACCCCGATAACTGCCCACCCTCATAACTAAAGTCTCGGCCATAGATATTTACTTCTGACTGTTCATACAGCAACAACCAGCTCAAATCATCCAGATCCCGGAGAGTAGTAATCGAAGAGCCGTACAATTTTAGCCAGGCGACATCTCCACCATTAATATCGACATTCACGTTGTCATACGCAAACAGCCAGCTCATCTCGCCACTATTGACAGTGATGTTTGCATTGTCATAAGCATATAACCAGCTTACCTCGCCAGCATTAACATTGATGCTTGCATTGTCATAAGCATATAACCAGGCTATATCTGCTCCGGTATAAGTATTTACCGTGCTGGCATCACGTGCACGCATCATTCCCTCAAAGCCATACACATCCATAATGCTGGTGCCTGAGATATTCACTGACGAAGGTGTTCTTATGATTTCCCCATAAACCCATGAGGATACGATAAACATTGATAAAAAAAGAAATGATTTTAAAAAAGAAATTTTCATTTTCCTGCTCCCTGTTATTTTTTATATCATCCAACAAACAAACCGTTATCAATTCCGGCTTGTATCCATGAGACACGGTTTCTTTATGCTGTGTTCGCATTAATTATACGAACAGGCACAATATAAAATCAATTACATATTTGAAATCACTGCTGTCTCGTTAACTCCCTCTCCCTTCGGGAGAGGGTTAGGGTGAGGGGATCTAAATGGATAACGCATTGTTTTATTTGCCCCCTCATCCTGGCCTTCTCCCTGAGGGAGAAGGGATGGCTCCGATTAGCAACTAAGCTAAATCATGTCATGGATACCATCAATTACCCTGCCCACATTGATAATCAAACGCTTACTGTATATCAAACTTAGATTAACGGGACAGAGAGAATAATTGTTTTTATACGAATTTGATGTCGCTGTAAGGCTGAAGCCGTATCTACAGGCTATATCAGGAAACCTTGTCCACCCGTTGCAGGCCGTATTTACGCATTTTTTCGACCAGGGTGGTGCGGCGCATGTTCAGGCGTTTGGCGGCATGTGCCACTACGCCATCGACATCATCCAGTGCCTGTTTAATGAGGGATGATTCCAGATTCGTTAGATGTTCCTTGAGATCCAGACCATTTGCAGGAATCCGTACGGGTGCATCCAGATCCTGTACGCTTGTAGTTAAGCTGGATTCGTTATCGGTCTGTGAACCTAATAAATCGGTCACAGGTAGATCCTGTCGATATTTTTCTGGCAGATCGCGCAAGTCCACCACGCCACTGGGAAACATGATGATAAGCCGTTCAATCAAATTAGACAGCTCGCGGACATTGCCCAGCCATTTATATTGGCACAACGCGGCAATTGCATTCTGAGTCAGGCGCACGGAACCTCGCTGTTCATATTCCATGCGGGTAATCAGCTCTTCAATCAGCAGGGAAATATCTTCGACACGTTCACGCAGAGGGGGCATTTCAATCGGGAAAACGTTGAGCCGATAATAGAGATCTTCGCGGAAACGGCCTTCACTAATTTCTTCGTCCAGATTACGATGAGTAGCTGCGACGATACGAACATTGGCCACTATGCTTTTATTACTGCCGATGCGTTCAAAGACCCGTTCCTGAATGACTCGCAGCAACTTGACCTGCATGTTCAACGGCATGTCGCCAATTTCATCCAGAAACAGGGTGCCGCCATTGGCCATTTCAAAACGTCCCTGGCGGGTACTGATGGCGCCAGTAAAGGCGCCTTTTTCATGGCCAAAGAGTTCGGACTCCAGCAGCTCCGGTGGAATCGCGCCGCAGTTCACCGGCACGAAGGGCTTGTCCCGGCGCGAAGAATGGTAATGTAAATTACGCGCCACCACTTCCTTGCCCGTGCCGGATTCGCCGAGAATCATGACATTGGCATCCGAATCCGCCACCTGATCGATCAGGCGGCGGATCTCACGAATGGCGCGGCTATTGCCGACCAGACTGCGGAACAGGGTTTGCGTGCCCGAACCCGGGCGGGTGGTTGTACGGTGGTAAATCTCAGCCTGATGCAGTGCGTGCTGCAACTGGCGGTATTTGATGGGATATTCAATCTTGCCGGCAATCAGCGGCGGAGTCAGCTCAGAGGGTGCGCCCTCCCGGTGGTGAAGCAGAAGCACCGGGGTTTCATCACCGAAGGCTGCTTTGAGTTCCTCGATTTCTGCCTGCGTGCGCTCACAGGTCTCGGCCTGACCGATGATCAGGACATCCCAATCCTCGCCCTCAGGTGTCTCAACAGAACGCCAGGATTCCATGTCCGTGGCTTCAATATGGCCATAATCAATAAAGTTAAGGAGTAAACTCACGTCAGAACGGCGTTGTGCATCATTTTCAATGAGTAGCACGTTTTTATAGGACATAGGCAATTTCCAGCAGCAGAAAAATTGGAACTTCCTAGATGGTAGCAGCCCCTTACGAAAAGTCAAAATTTTGTCAGATCGGGGTCGGTAAGCCCAAGTCTATGAAAGATGTAAATATTTTGTGATCAGGCCGGGGAATGACGGCTTCGCCGCTGCGCCACCATGCGCCGATGCTGGGCAAATATCCACTTTTCCAGATGATTTTCCTCAATTTCATTCAACGCGCTAAACCGTGCGTGAACATAATAGCCGCCATCGCGCTCACTCACCGAGAGTACCCGGGCCACAATTTTCACTGCATGTTGCGACTCGCCATCGAGGTACAGTTCCAGCAACAGGGAGGCATTTTCTGCGGGCGCGGAGTCTGCCCGCCATGCGAGTCCCTTGCAGGAAATCTTCACCGGAACAGGTACCAGCCGCGGATGCGATTGCCCGCTCAGTTGCCTGACCATCTCAATCAGCAGGTTCAGTTTATTTTCGATACGTTGTAATTCGGGAGAAGAATGGGGTTCATGTGCTGGTGACGACGGCTCAGCAAAGACGTCGAGCAGAGAAAAAACCAGCAGGTTGTGCTGATAACAGGATGGCACAGGCGCCGTTTCCGGCAGAGCCTCCCACCTTAGCGCCAGTGGTATTTCAATTGTCAGTGCCTCGTCCTGCATGGCGCCCTCGGGATGAGAATATTTTTTCGTTGGCATTTACTTCCTTTGCACAGGCTGCGGGAAATAGAACTTATGGCGATTAAACCCGTAGACGTTGAAAATGATAGCCTAATTTTCTTCAACGGTATATTCGACTTTCAACCGATGACTCGCACCCGCTGCCAGTGTGACGATATCGTCAGCCGCATTGGCCGATTCAACACAGAGCATTTTCAAGTACCCCGCCTCGCCCAGATCGCCCATTCTTTCCGCCACCTGTTTTCCGGGGTTCCAGACTACCGTGGACTGGCTACCCTGTTTTTTTATCATTATTTTTCTTTTTGTGTCATCAATAATAACGTCATCGTCTGTTTGCAGATAAATGCGATCGACTTCACCTTTAATCGTGATGGGCCCAGCCTGGGTTTTGCGTTTGAAATTATCGGGCTTGTCGAGATAATCCCTGCCTTCTAATCCGTATACGGTGGTGTTGCCAACATCGTCAACCTTGAAATACGTATGCAGCGCCTGCCCGATCCTGATGGCTTCATCACTTTGATTAAAAGTCGTCAGCTCCAGGGTCAGCGCAGCACCGATGGTCATGGTGTATTCAAGCGTGGTTGGCTGTGGCCACATTTTCTGAAAAGCTTCATCGAGCGTCTGTGTTTCAAGCCTGAATGTAACTTGCGTTTCAGTTGATGATAGTGCCTGTACCTCCCGAACCTGCCATACAGTAACACGCGCAAAACCATGGGCAGGGTAAGATGTATTTTTTTCATGCGCCCCGAACCAGGGCCAGCAAACCGGGATACCGCCGCGAATGGATTTTCCCTCTGCAAAAACCGCATCCTTTGATAACCAGATCACGCCATCGCTGCCTTTAGGTGTCCAGTCAAGAATATGTGCGCCCTGCAAACTGATGCTAGCCCTTCCCTGCTTATTCTGAATATCAATAATCGGAAATTCAGCTTCCCCACTTTTGATACGAACAACAGTATCACCATCCTGAAATCCAAACTTTTCATTTAGCTGCGCTATATCTGCTTTATTCATGGTAAGCCTTGAAGAAAAACCAATTCTTAATGTATTTATTAAGGCGAAATCAAGGAAAATATACTAAAGTGTATATCAGATCTACTACAGAATGATAATTTATCTTCGCTTAATAAATAAGAAAAAGTTTCAACTGCACTGAAGCTTGACAAGCTGGATACCAAAGCATAGATTTCATACAGTTATATTATAAACAAAGATCGATATAGACTAATCATCAATATACTACAGGCACAGGTTTCAAAAATGGTTACATGCACTACTCGCACACTGTTGCTAAGTATGTTCAGCATTTTAATTTATGGCTGCACTACGACCACAAACCTGCGTAGCGTCTGGTTTGACAAGGAGTATGCAGGCGCTCCACTAAAGAATATTATGATCATCGCGGTAACAGAAAATACGCGAAACAGACGAATTTTTGAAGATGCACTGGTCAACCAATTTGGTAAAAATGGCATTCGAACTATTGCTAGCTATAACGTTTTTCCAGGCATAGACAAACTCAATAAAGAAATTATTTTAGAAAAGTCTACCGCGCTTAAACTGGATGGTATCATTGTTACCACTATCAGTGCCATCGAAGAAGAAGAACTCTACTACCCTCCTGCTACTACCTATATGACACCACAACCCTATTATCACAATATGTGGACTTACTACCCACAAATCTATGAAAGACATCGTTCACCTGGCTATACTCTGAAATTTGAACATGTAAAACTGGAAAGTAACCTCTATCAACCCGCTTCAGGGAAACTTTTGTGGTCAGCCCAATCCGAGTTATTTGATCCAAAATCGTATGATCTGAATACAGTGTCAGAGTCACTGGGCTGGAAATTTATCAAATCCCTGCGCAAAGCCAAACTCATAAATTAGGAAGCCCCGCTCTTAATATTTTTAATTCAAAATTTATAACTGGTTAGATAACTCACAACCCCTTGATTCTTGTTACCCCACCAAAGCTACCTATCCACTTCTCGCCCTTATTATCAATATCCATAGAAAACACATTATTAGAAAACAGACCATCCTTGACGGAGTAGTTTTTGAATATACTTCCATCAAAAAGGGATATACCATTACTTGTCCCTATCCATATTCTTTTTTGTTTGTCCTGATGTAACATAAAAACATGATTTGCAGGTAACCCATCTGCAACCGTGTAGTTTTCCCATTTTTCACCATCGAAGCGGGCAAGTCCTCCACCCCAGGTACCACACCATACATTGCCATCACTATCCACCAATAGAGCAACAATGTAATTGGGGTTATAGGCGATATTAACATCCTCTAAACCCTGCTCCACTTTTTGCCGTGCATGATGACTGGAAACTTTCGCAGGATCATTTTCAAAGCGAATATCTGCCTTTACTTTTTCAAAATCTGCTCCTAAACCATCTGCATGTGCCCAGTTCATCCATTGGCCATCCTTAAATCGTGCAAGCCCACCTTCGGTTGCAAACCAGACTTCTCCATTTTTCCCTTCTGCAAGGCCATAAACCCAGTCATTCGGCAAACCACTTTTAGTGTTTTCAACTGTATATAAGTCCCATTGTTTCCTGTTTTTCAATTCACCTTTACGTACTCTATTAGCACCTGACCATGTTGCAATCCAGACATCACCATTTGACATCTTCAACACATCATAAATAAAAGCATCACCCAGGCCATCGGGAATATTGAAGGTTTCCCATGTATCCTTGTACTTGTCATACAGAGACATACCTCCACCATAGGTACCTACAACAATTTTCCCGTCCATCTTGCTAACATGAAAAATCCCATTAGAAAGAAGACCGCTTTTAACATCATACATACGATGTTTATCTGTCCGAGTATTATAGCGAATAACCCCACCCGAAGTTCCTACCCAGACATCTTCTCCATCAGCAAAAATTGACTTTACATTTCGATTGCCCACCCGAAAATGTGTAAACCTGAAAGCAGGCTGTTTTGCTGTTAATACTTTTTCTGGGTGAGAAGATGTAGAGGATGAAATATTTTTCTGTGTATAAGTCGCATCTGTAGAAACAACTGGCTTCTCTTGTCTTGCCCCCATATTAAAGGCGACAATGGTTACCACAATCAATACCACAGAAAAAAAAAGGTAGGTCTTAAAACCAGGGTTCATTGAAAATTATCCTCGCATTAGTACATTAAACTTTAATTTAGCGTTTCCCAATCCGGCTGACGCCACCTTTTGTCGCCACCCATATATCACCATTTTTTGTTACTACCATTGAGTATATATGCTGATCCAGCAAACCATCCTGTCGTGAAAGGGAAAGCCAGTTATTTCCATCATAACGGCTAATACCATGATCTGTTCCAAACCACATATGCCCCTTATTGTCCTGTATCACAGAATATACAACATTACCGCTCAAACCATCCTTGCGGGTCAAATTTTTCCAGGCATTACCATCATAGATACTGACACCAGCACCCCAGGTACCCGCCCAGATTTGATCATTTCTGTCTACACAGATAGAAAACACATAATTTGGGTTATAGGTGGCTTTACCATCACGCAGGACATTCAGATCATGACGCGAACGTGTTCCTAGCCCGGTATTATTACTCGGCAAAAGTCCTTCCAGATTACTGGCTCCCAAACCATCTTCATGCGTCCATGATCGCCATGTCTTACCATCAAACATGGAAACACCGCCTTCAGTACCAAACCAGACACGATCCTGGCTATCAACACCCAGACCATAGACCCATTCATTGATGAGCTCTTTGACATAAGTTGTATATTCACCTGTTTTCAGGTCAAAACGATTTGCGCCCGCCCAGGTACCTATCCATAATGTGCCATCTTTTTGTGAAGTAAATGCATAAATCCAGTAATCAGCCAAACCATGTAACGGGAAATATGTTTTCCATCGCCCATTTTTGTAGCGTGAAGTACCCCCACCATTTGTGCCAAACCATTTGTATCCTTTCTTATCGATACCAATAGCAAATACATATTCATTCGCCAGTCCATCCTTGCGAGTAAACGTGTTTTTTACTTTTCGTGTTGTGAGATCAACTTCCAGTACACCCACTGATGTACCCACCCATAATGCATTTCTGTCTTCCTCAATAGCAAGGGAACGAACAAAAACATTCTCGCCAACATTAAACGTATCCAGAACCTGCCAGCGCTCCTTTTTTGATTTATTTTCTGTTTCATGTACAACACTATCATTTTGGGCTGCTTTGTCTCGTTCACTACAGGCGCCAAGAACAAACAGGCAGGCCAACAGAATAAAACCTGATGTTCTAATATTATTTATGCTCATCAAAAAGTTCTCATGTAAGCTATAATATCCAGAATCATACGATCTGACAGAATTCCCGCATAACCTGGCATCGCATTTTTACCCGAACGAATCTTGCCAAGTAAGGCTACATCAGACTGCATCAGGCTTGAACCATTATTAAAATCAGGTGCGCCAGCCATTTCCCTTCCTGATTCATGACAGCTATTACAATATTGCATATACAATGTACGCCCCTTGTTAGGATCCAGCGCCTGTGCCTTTCCAACAAACAAAAACAGTAATAGAATAAAAAACAGTGAGGGATTCTTTTCTTTTAACATACGAACTCCAAAATACATCTGACATTAGCTGTCATCCAGTTTTCGATATAGTGTAGATATACCTATTTCCAGTTTGCGGGCAGCTTCACTGCGATCGCCGCCTGCTTCATTAATTGTGCGCATAATAAGGTTATGTTCAAATATCTTCACTTGTTCTTTTAAGTTTAACCCTGCTTTCATGGCTTTATCTGCTTCATAGCCATCCAGAACATTACTTATATAAGATGGCAATTCATTTGCAGTAATGGAATCACCTTCAGCCAGAATAAGTGCACGCGCAATAATATTTTCGATTTCTCGAACATTGCCTGGCCACTTATATGCAAGCAATGCATTTTCCGCATCAGCATCGATACTTAACTGCTTACCATGCGCAAATCTGCCTGCATCGCGGCGTATAAAAAAATGAGCCAACTTCAATATATCCACCTGTCGATCACGTAGTGGTGGAATAAATATATGGAATACATTTAATCGGAAATATAGATCTTCCCGAAATTCACCATTGGCTACCATTTTGCCAAGATCACGATTGGTAGCAGCAATAATTCTTACGTCAATTTTGCGCACTCTTTCACTACCGACAGCTCGTATTTCCTTATTTTCCAGTACATGCAAAAGTTTGACTTGCAGATTAAGCGGAAGCTCACCAATCTCATCCAGAAAAATTGTGCCTTTATTGGCTTCAAGAAAAAGCCCTTTTTTGGCCCGATCGGCACCGGTAAAAGCGCCCTTTACATGGCCAAAAAATTCACTTTCCATCAAGTTCTCAGCAATCGAGCCACAGTTAACTGGAATAAATGGCGCGTTAAATCTATCACTTAGTTTATGAACCCGTCTGGCGATAACCCCTTTACCTGTTCCACTTTCACCGGTTATTAGAACAGTACTATCAGTACTGGAAACTTTTTCCACCATCCGGTGAATCTCACTAATAGGTTCTGAATCAAGCTCACATTCACTCTCAGACTCACCCAACACCAAACTACGCAATAATCTGTTTTCAGTACGCAAACCACGCAAATCACAAATTTGTTTAATCTGATGTAAAACTTCCTCGGTATGTACCGGTTTAATCATGTAATCAAATGCACCGATGCGCATTGCTTCAATCGCAGTGTCAATCGAGGCGTGAGCAGTCATCAGTAAAAAACTGGTATCAATACCCGCTTTAAGAACTTTATCCATCAATTCAATGCCAGTCATACCGGGCATACGAATATCACAAATGGCAATATCAACATCGCCCTTAGATAGACGGACAAAAGCAGATTCAGCGTCACCATAATTTTCTACGCTGTAACCCTCTTTCTCCAAATTCGAACTCAGGACCTGACGAATGGCCAGTTCATCATCAACAATAACAATCTGCGGTGAAACCACTATATTAAAACTCCATTCTTAAATATTTTGGTTGAGTGGCAAATAAACATACACTATGGTTCCCTTTTTTAGCGTGGAACTAATATCCAGTTTCCCATGATGCGATTCAATAATCGAGTTACAGAGTGATAACCCCAACCCTGTCCCTTTGCCTCGATCCTTGGTTGTAAAAAATTCCTGCTTCGCCTGATTTAAAATAGTCTCATCCATACCCTGACCATTATCTTCAATCGATAGACATACACCATCACCCTTTAACTCTGTACGTATTGTAATTTCCGCTACTGAGTTATCGTTAGACTCAAATGCATCCAGCGCATTAACAAGAAGATTCATTACTACCTGTGTTATCTGATCACTAACACCGTTGATAGCAGGTAAATTTTTATCCAGATAAAAATTTATATGCGTTCTTTTCCAACGCCTGTCATAGCGCATTAAGTTACAGGTATTTCGGAGTAGTGTATTCAGATCAAATAATTCAAACTCTTCTGATTGCGGCTGTACCAAACCTGAAATTTCACGGGTGATATTTCCCAGTCGATGGGCATTATCCAGCACCATGTGCAACTTTCCTAGCTCAGCTTCTTCAGTTTGTTGTTGCTTGCCAGAAACTTTTTCATCAATAATTTCTTTTACCAGCGCAGAAATTGCGGCAATCGGATTACCTACTTCATGCGCAATACCTGCGCTCAAAGTTCCCATGGCTGCCATTTTTTCCTGATGAAAACTTTTCCGCCTTTCAAGTTCCAGTGTCTTTTCATGCTTACCCAGATCCTCTGCCATTTGATTTATGGCATTGGCCAGATCACCAACCTCATCATTGCGTTTTATTTGTACAAGCTTACCGCGCTGCCCATGAATGATTTCCTGCCCACGCTGCCGTAATAGAATAAGATCCCGGGCCAATCGAGTAAAAAATGTTCCAATCGTCGTCCCCAACAAGATCAAACTAAGCAAACCAAGGGAAAGAGAAACCATTGCAACATAGTCACTTCGAGCACGAAAATCTTCTGCCAGTTTTTTACGATGTATACGACTATCAATAAGCCGTTGCTCAATGAACGCTTTTGCATGTTGTAATGCCTGAGACAATCGGTTAAGCGTCTGCTTATTTGGATTTGACCTGGCCTCATCCAGTGCTTTGGAAAGCCTGTGCATTTCATCAGTATTTTCAATCGAGGGAAATATGGTCTTCTGGCTGGCAACATGCAGCTGTTGTAGATGCTCCTGTATATGTTCTACACCTACCTGAATGTTAATACTTTCAAGATTAATTTGCTGAGTCTCAATGGCATTGAGCACACGAGTATTAGCATCGTGCAAACCTATTTCAAAATCATACAGCCGTTGCAGGTTATCAAATTGCTCCAGTAGAACCTTTTTTTGATGAAAAATGAAAATAGCCAGAATAACGGCAAAAACCGTCAACATGCCATAGGCCAGATAGCCTTTTAATCGTAACGATACAAACCGCTTACCTGTGACTGGAGACAGCGTCAGCTTTTTATTATTCACTGCGACTTGATCTCCTCAAAAATAAAGCTAACCATATAACATCTACAAAGTACTGCACAAGTCCACCCGTAGAGGAAATCAGGATATCCTGCACTTAGTCAGTTTCTATTGGAAAAATCAGATTAATGCCACAACGATTGGTGGGAATACAATAAGTCATCATATGACCACCATATTTTTCAATAACGGAACGAACGATTTTACTACAATTTTCAAGTGGAGGCAGTCCATCTGCCTCCATAACTTTTGAGGCCGAGTGTGCCGACCCACGGTACTTAAGAAAATCAACATCATGACATTCAATCAATATACTAACCCCCTTTTTGTCTATCGTACTTTTTACCACACCTCGACCTCCATTCACACAAATATCCATGACTGCACTCAGTGCGGTATAAAGGCAGAAAACGACTATAGACTGTTCAAGCTTGATTGCCGGAATACACTTGTCCAGTCGATTACTAATTTCAATCCCCTGTTCATATTTCTCCATTCGTACCAGAGCTGTCACAATATCAATGATCTCATTAGTATTGGTCACTTCCCTGTTTTTGTCCGTCAGAATGCTGAAACGGCGAATATGCTGTAACAGTGATTCCATACGTCCTGTCTGCTCGTGCAAAATACGAAAGCACTCGGCAATTTCCTCATTGCGCAACTTGCCTGGTTCCATCCTGGCAAGCTGTTCCTGCCAGCACTGGAACAGCAGATCAATGGCACCATCGACTGCCGTTAGAGGATTACCGACATCATCAACAAATTTTAGGGCAAAGTTTATTCGCTCCTGAAGCTGTTTCTGTTCATCACCGATATCCCCATGCAGAAGTTCAGAAGACCTGAATGCCACCCAAGTTCCTCCTATTTTAAGCTCATTAACAGGTGTCAATCCTGCAATTCCGATACCAGTATTAAACAAGCCATATTCACTTTATAATCAATAAGATAACAAGAATTAAATCGAGTCAATTCCCATTGCTGGGAAAACAGGCCAAACCTTGTGTTCAAAACCGGGAGAAATACACGCCAGACACCAGAAACTCAGGGCTGTCGGCGTCTTTCTGCCGCAGCTTTCTGGCTGGTGCGGAAAGCCGTTTCAATTGCAGAAGAAGTCATATTTGGCTCTCGCGCCAGTTGTAGCAACAACTTTTTTATCCCAGGATCATCCCAGTCAAAGGCTCCTGTCAGCCGTGCCAGAATCCGACCATCTGAGCCAATCAGTAACGTCAGGGGATATTCACGCAAGGCCAGCCGGGCTTCCGCCTCTTCACGTGCAATGCGCACAACCGGAAAAACTATCTGATATTTGCGTAAATATTCTGCCAGCAGATTACCATCCTCCTCCACGGCCAGGCCGACGACCGATATATTCGTATTTACCGTACTATCAGCCAATCGTTGTAGACTGGGCATTTCCTCCCGACAGGGTGGGCACCAGATGGCCCAGATATTCAACACTCGCAGGCGACTGTCTGGCAATTCAAGCTTGCCTTCACGGCCATCGTGCATATACACGCGCAGATCTGGAAAAAACTGGCCCACTGAGGCAACTTGTGGCGCCTGCATACGCTCACAGGCTGACAGTATGATTGTCAGTAAAACGACACCAAATCCCCGATGGACCATCATAATGATCCAGGCTGATCAGCCCGATGCTGGAACAGGGTCTGCTGCACCGGCCACAGTGCGCGTGCTGCCAGAAACAGAAACATAACGGTTGCACTCAGGCCAATCAACCCGCCCAACCCCATCAGCAACATACCAAAAATTTCAGCACCATTACCGACGATATTGTTTGATAGATGTTCGGTACCGGGTGTCTTGCGCGGCACATCATGCAGACCCGACCAAAATAGCCCGGCAATTAGTAACAGCATGCCCGAACCATACATACCAACTTGTATACGCATGCTCCTCACCGCCAGCGTGTTTGCCCCCAGCTTTGGCAATAGATAATAACTCAGCCCCATGAACGATAACGTCACCGCACCCACCGTGCCATGATAGTGTGCAGTGACCAATACATTGTCAGCACGAATCAAGGTACCGGCAAACAAACCGACTGCAAACAACACGATCGAAAAAAACAGTGCCAGTCCCGCCCAGGAATGATGGCCAGCTGGAGATAATCTAAATTTAATCAACAACATCACGCCTAACAATAAAGCCACTGGCCAGCTACCGTAACGCATAAGCTCGGTATAAGCGAGTCGGTAAGCTTCACTGCCAGGTGTCAATTGCGACTGAATAAACAGCACGGCAACAAGCGGAATCACCGCAAGCATAAAGCCTAACCGTAACCATCGGTCTTCCGGCAAACGGATCCCCGCCAGACGCGCCAGTTGTAACCAGGCCACCAGCATCAGCAACATATAACTGAATTGCAGCACATGCCCCAGCCCCCAGAACAGATCTTCAAAATAGTGGGGACTGGCGCTATCCAGCGCAGGAGAAAGGCCACTCCAGAGTAATATCAAAAGGGCAACCAATAGAGCAAGGCCTGCACAATGAACGCCAAAACTGGAAATACTGTTATTGCCAGTTCCGAAAGCGCTCAGTACAAACACGATCATACCAATGCCAAAGCTACCCACGCCCAGAAAAAATAGCGGCGTTTTTAACACGGGGATATAATTACTCAGCATTGCCTCAGACTGTGTACCAAATGCAGCCGCAAGCATCATACCCACACCGGCAAATGCGAATAACAATGCCAACCAGCCAGCCTGTCCCCACCGGCTCCGCGAAGTAAGACTCCATAGCACCCCGGCAAAAGACAGAAACCAGATAATCACTGCAAAATCCACATGCAACACCAATGCATGTGTGAAAAAACGGGCATCGATCCAGCCTGGATTGATAAAGGGCGTGCGTAGCATCACCAGCAGAAAAGCAAACAGCGCAGAAATTCCCATGGCCAGAAAAGCCAGCAACAACCAGCCTCCCGCCAGACGGGCACGATCACGATGATGAAATAAAAACTCGCTATCTCTCATGGCTCAGATGGCACCCTGGTGCGGAGTCTGACTGACGAAAGGCACCCCAAAGAAGGTTAGAAACGCCAATATAAAAACCGCCATAATAAGCACGGCTCCCCACAACGGGGCCGGTTTTAGAGTAATACGAAAATGCAGCGCGAAGCCCAGCACAATCCAGTTGATGAATGACCAGGTTTCCAACGGATCCCAGGCCCAATAACGCCCCCAGGCATCCTGTGCCCAGATCGCGCCGGCAATCAGCATCAGTGATTGAAAAATAAAACCCAGTGCCATGAAGCGGTAGGCCAGATCATCCAGTCGCCGATCACTGGGCAAACGGGCAAACTTCTGCTCACCAATACCAGCAGCCCGCAACAGCACCACACCGGCCATGCCCACTGCCACCAGTACAGCACCGAGAAAGACTTTACCGAACATGATATGAATCACCAGCCAGGTAGTATCATAAGTGGGAGGCAGGTGACCGGGGTTGGGATTGGAAAGCATCAACCAGCCCATCATGATGAACATCAGTGGCAAAACAATAGCTGCCACCGGACGAATGGCACGATAATGCCAATAGGCCAGTGCAAAAACAAACAGCAAACTGAAAACATTGCTGGAAAGAATTTCAAACATGGTCAGGTAGGGGCCATGATCCAGCCGCGCCCAACGCAAACCGATCGAAACCCCGTGCACCAGTAACGCCAACACAAGCAGGCCAAGGATAGTTTTTTCCGGACGCTTGCCCAGCACCACGGCAAATATCGCCAGCGATCCGGTTATCACATAGATCACCACTGCCAGCCAGAGCAGCTGGATTTCATGTTCCATACCTCACCTCAATTATCGCTCTCTGCCTGCCAGGGGCGGGCCGAAAATTTGCGCCAGAAATGCCAGGCCATACCTAACACAGTCAACACACAGGCACCCAGCAACCAGGGAATCGTCCAGTCATAGAACACGGCATAACCCATCCAGACGCGCAATCCTGCATACTTCAGGCGGCCATCCTCAAACAGAATGGATGCGCCGGGGCGCAGTTCCCGGCGCTGGCCATTGTAGCGGATCACCAGACGATGTTTTTCCGGTGCCTTAAATTCAGACTCGCGCGTTTCATCCAGTACCACTTCATCGATTTCCAGCAAAGTCCAGATTTCATGCCCTGTCCCCGGAATATTCCAGCTCAATGCCTGCTGATATTCGTGTGCTGGATAACTGGGTAGATGAATTGTCCCCTGCTGCGGTGCGCCGCCAGCAGCAGGATACCAGATGAACATCGGGGCGAAGCCCTTGTTGTGCGTAGTATAAAAACGGTAACCCGCCAGAATCAGGGGATAATGATCACCGATGGCCGCTTCATGCATAAGACCGTTATCATCCTGCCAGCGCACCTGACTACGGGTGCGATCACGATTCAGCCCCGGCGCATAATCAATCGTAAAATCGCCCTGCCAGAAGCGCGCCCGTTGTAAATGCCAGGGATGCAGGGGACCACTTTCATATTCCGTCAACTCCCCCCTGAAGGTTTCGCCCACGCTGACTTCGAGATGACCTTTCAGGTAAGTCAGGCGGCTGATAGCCAGCAAGATCACCAGTGCCAACAACGCCAGGTGAAATACCAGCAGCCCCGGCTGACGCCGGAATGCAGCATTGCTCAGGATTGCCGCGCTGAGGTTCACGGCAAACAGGGAAAACGGCAGGGCCAGAATCCAGGCCGATGACCAGCGGGTAAAATAGGCCAGTACCACGCTGACACAAAAAAGTACGAATATCACCAGGGTTAGTTTCAGCGACGCCAGCCGCAGGAGCCATGTATACATATTCGTAAACATCATTCAGCCTGTGACTCAGGGGGGATTACCACAGGATCGTTGCATCCACTGCCGACCACCACAGTCACTGGAGCTCCAGTTACCACTGCTTTTCCAGTTGACTGGACCACCACCACCAAGCATGGCCTGCATGTAATAAGGTCCACTACTATAGGGTGCGCTTGCTCCTTCCTGGCTAATGTCCACCAGTAGCGCCTTGTTGCGCCAACCGTGAGGCACCGCCGCATGACACCAGGAACATTCCATGCGCCCGATGCGCCGCGCATGGCCAATATGCAAGTTGGTACTGCTGTATGAAAGCGAACACATACCACCGCCCCCCATACCGCCCCCACCGCCGCCACCTGCACTTCGATAACCACTGGCGTTGGGCGAGGTATTATTCGGATTGGCATAATCATTATAATTGTGACACTTGAAGCACAGATCATCCGGCTGCCCCGTGCCGGTTTCATTGTTCCAGTCACCCTTGAGTATGAAGTCCTTGTTTGAACCGTGCGGCCCCCAGGCAGCACCATCCGGTCCTCCCGGTGGTTCAGACGTGCCATTGGCCGTGGCCGAGCCATGACAGTCGCTGCAATACATGCTCTGCGTACCGATATTGGTGCCGCTGTTATCACTGAAAGGGGCAAGGAAAACTGCGGGTGCCGTACCCCGCACTGCTGCGGTACGTCCAGTCGCACTCAGTACCGGATGCCAGCTACGATGGTTGCCCCCCGGCTCCCCTAAATCCGAGGAGGGTGCCTGAAACTCCATAGCCTGATTAGTATATTGCAATAGACCGTTAGTACCACTGGGCGTGCCTCCACCGGCATCTCCCAGGCTGGGGGCAATATCATAAGCATAATCCGAATGGCATTTAAGGCAGATCTGGTATTCTCGAGTTACATGGGCGCTGCTTACTGATGTTGACCCACCCAGTCCACCATCACCCTGCTTAACCAGATATTGTGAGGGCAGACTGCCCCAGGCACTGGAGCCGTACAGGGGTTCCACTCCGCGGGAACCGCGTAATACGCCAGAGGCTATATTGCTATGGCGAACCGTTGCATCGTGTTCATGGGTACCAACCCTGTTTCCACCACTGCCATTAAACACCTGGTTTTTCATCAGGCGATGGGGGTTATGACAATCGGTACACTCTACATGACGATTCTGAAGATTACCCTTGCCCAGTAGCAGGGTCGACTCAGTAAAATCGGCATCGGTAATATCATGAACTTCCATGCCGGCTGGTTGGTCATTATTGGTAATCGGCATACGACGAATAGACGTAAAATCTGTTTTTATATCCGGTACTGAAAAGCCAGCTCCAC
>Ga0256830_1001406_pt1 | contig 17138 bp, 16 predicted proteins | sample 128326metaG_FD_190537 | JGI IMG/M metagenome (GOLD analysis project Ga0256830, IMG submission 190537) | Hydrothermal vent microbial communities from Lau Basin, Pacific Ocean - 128-326 | ecosystem: Environmental > Aquatic > Marine > Hydrothermal vents | place: Pacific Ocean: Lau Basin | collected... | reverse complement strand
GGCTGGCCAATAGAAGGCGTTATGAGAAGACGTCCGAGTTTAAGGAAAAGTATCGATATCGAGCCGGCGTTGAAGCGACGATGTCGCAGTGCAAGACAAAGACGGGCTTGCGGCGATTGCGAGTTCGGGGGCTTCAAGCCGTAAGCTTCTGTGTGTTTCTAAAAGCAGCCGGAATAAACATCTTGAGGGCAACTGCATTTAAAAACCAAACTGAAAAGGAAAATATGCCACCTAAGGGCGCACAGCCAGGTCTTTTGTGCTATATTTCAGTTGTCAAAGAGCAACTTGAGCACCTGTTGGACGCTTACAGAAAGTTTTTTGGCCGAATCTGTGGTTTTGGCCAGATGACAAAGGAAATCGCTTGCTGACTTTTTACGTGGGCATCACATTTGGATTAGATAGATTAGTCAATTGTGGGAACACTCTTCTCTGACAATGTATTGACGCATGGTCGGTCATATGTCATACTGAAGCGGGGTTTATGTATAAACGTCAGGAGGTTTTATATCTGCTCATGGCAATACGTGTTTTGGTTATCGATGATGACGAAGCTGTCAGGGGAGTTCTGGAGAGTTTTCTTAGTGATGAAGGCTATGAAGTAGAGTGCTACAGCGATGGGCACTCCGGGCTTGATGCATATAGCCCCGATGCATTTGATATTGTGCTCCTTGATCTTGTCATGCCGAAAATAGGAGGCATAGAAGTTTTAAAAGCGATACAAGATCGTGATCCTTCGGCATGTATTATTATTGTGACGGCTCACGGCACCATAGCCGGCGCTGTGGAGGCGATCAAACTAGGTGCGTATGACTACATTACCAAGCCCTTCAGGCTGGAAGATGTTGCCGGCTCTCTTAAACGCGCATCCGAGTTCAAAAAGTTAAGGCGCGAGAACCTTGAGCTTAAGCGGCAGCTTAGGAAACGCTTCAGTTTTGAAACGCTTGTTGGCGACTCGCAGGCCATGCATAAAGTTTTTGAACTTATAGAAAAAGTTTCACAATCGGATACAACGGTTCTTATAACGGGCGCTTCCGGCACAGGTAAGGAAGTTGTTGCAAAAACCATGCATTACAACAGTCCGAGGGCGCAAAAGCCTTTTGTTCCGGTGAACTGCGGAGCTATACCACATGCGTTGCTTGAGTCGGAACTTTTCGGCCACGAAAAAGGGGCTTTTACAGGTGCCGTAAACACTCGTATAGGTAGATTTGAACTGGCTGAGGGCGGAACTCTGTTTTTGGACGAGGTTGCGGAAATGAGTCCTCAACTTCAGGTGAAAATATTGAGGGTGCTTCAGGAACGCGAGTTTGAAAGGGTGGGCGGTGTTCGGACAATAAAGGCTGATGTGCGAATCATAGCGGCCACAAACAAGGCTCTGGAGACCGCAATAGAAGAAAAGATGTTCAGAGAAGATCTTTACTACCGCCTCAATGTTATCAATATTAAGATGCCATCCTTAAAGGAACGTGTTGAGGATATTCCTCTTCTTATAAACTACTTTATTCCGACCATGTGCGGAAAAAAGAAACGCGAAAATCTTGTGTTCAGCAAAGAAACTATGAATCTGCTCATGGGATATGATTGGCCAGGCAATGTACGTGAGGTTGAAAACCTGGTTGAGCGGCTGGCAGTGCTGAAGGAAGACAATCTTGTAACTCCTGAGGACTTGCCGCAGCGGTTTTTTGAAGGTGAGCCTCCTGTAATTCCGCCGGTAGTGGAGACGGAGCAAGGCATTTTTTTGAACGAACTTATCGAAGATTTTGAACGAAACCTTCTTCATAAAGCGCTTGAGAAGACAAACGGCGTTAAATCCAGGGCAGCTGATTATCTAAATATCAATAGAACCACACTTATTGAAAAACTTAAACGGCTTAAGCTTGATGATCATTTAGCGTCAAAATCATAACATCTTTGTCCTGAATGCTACATGTGCCGTCAATAATATGATGCTTTTGTTAGGCAGCCGTATGTATCAGTATTTAGAGACCAATCCCAGTTATTTTCTTACCTGATCTGCACTAATCTCACTCTTTAGAGCCTCCGGGTCGAACTGCCTGCGCTCAAAGACTTTCCTTTTTTAAAAAGCCTTGACAGACATTATTACGGCAAATAGCCTTAAACCGGATAGAATAAAACCTGCATAGTTTAATTCTTCATTTCCAATTCTTCCTCTCTGGCATAAAAACTGCTTAAGTCTTTGCTATGAGGGTTTATTTCCGCTTCTTTTATGCGTTTGTCTGCCTGGGTTTCAGCCTGACTATTATCTTGCTTGCAGGAACACCTGCTTTTTCTCAGTATGATGACACAAAGATCCATACGGTATTGAAGCGTTTATATACCGCCAAAAAATACAAACAAGCAATTGAGTTGTGTAACAAATATTTGATCACATACAAAGATAAAATGCCTGAAGGGCGTTTAGGCCTGCTTTTCGGGAAAGTTCTGCTTAAATCGGGTGATATGCATGACTGGGTTCGTGCAAGTGAGGCTATAAGGTGGAGCTATATAACGGACAGTTCACTCCAGGAGGAAGGCTTGTACTATTATTCCGAAAGTCTTAGAAAAAGAGGATACTGGAACGAGTCGGTTTACATTTACAAGAGGTTTTTCAACCAATATCCCCGATCTATTTATGCCGACGAGGCTAGTCTTAAGGCGGCTGACTCTATGGTGAAGGCAGGACTTCCTGACGAGGCTGTGAATGCTCTTGAAGGTCTTGTGAAACGTCCGGGCTTTCGCTCAAGGGCCATGCTGGGGCTGCTTAAGGTGTATGCCGAGATGCAGGATTTTAATCGTGTTGATTCGTATCTTAATGATCTTTCCAGGGAGAACCCTCAACTTATTCATTCGGATGATGAAGCTTTGCTTGCAGCAGCAAAGGCTGAGTATGCGCTGGGACGTCTGGAGGAATCAAAATACTACATAGATGCTTTGGAAAAGCAGTATTCGGGTTCAGAGACGCTCTTTAAGGCCTATCTTGTTATGGCTGAAATCATGGTCAAACAAAAGAGGATTGCAGAGGCTGAACATTATTACGCTATGGCTGGAGAGTCTCCGGGAAATCTGCCTTTTGCCGAATTCGGTCTCCAGAAAATCCTATTAAAAAAAGGCAGATATAAAGAATCTTGGCAAAAGGGAATTTCAATTCTTGATGCTCATCCTTATTTTCCAAAGCAGAAAGAAGTCTCTTATTTTACCGGGTTGGCACTTGAGATGTCTGGAAAGTTTAAAGAGTCACTTCCGTACTTAAACGATGGAGATGCCACACAAGATATAGTTCGTGCTCTTCTTGCTCTTCATGAAGAAAACCCTGCTGATTTTCTTGAGGTCTATCCTGCATATAAAGGCCGGATTCAGGGTTCTATAGAACTAGGTGAAGTATTGCTTGATGAGGGCCGCCTTAAAGATGCCCGGATGATTTTCAAAAACAACCTTTTTGGTAAATATCAAAACAGGGCTATTAAAAATCTCTCGCGTGTTTATATGGCTATGGGTTTCGAGGGCCTGGCGCGGGATTTTCTAGGCGACTTAATAAGTCGCGGTGTAAGGGAAGACTCTGTTTTCAGACTTTATGCGGGGCTTTCACAGAAGCTTGGTAAAGAAAAACAGTCATTGTCGAATCTAAAGAAAATTCGTAAGAAGACGGGTGAAGACTGGCTTGCTATTGCCATTTTATACGAAAGAACCAAGCAGGATAAAAAAGCCCTTGCAGCTTATGGCAGAGCGATAGCCAAAGGAGCAGGTGAGGCGTATTTGTACCGAGCTGAGTTGCAGGTTAAGTTGGGACATTCTTCGAAAGCGTTACCTGATTACCTGGAGGCCATGAAAGTGTCGAAAAAAGATGAGGACCGTCTTTGGGCTACATATAAGGCCGGGTTCATATCCGATCGATTGAATTTGATTAGAACCGCTGCTGACTGGAGCCAAGGGCTTGTATCCCAGGTTGCTGCCGGACTTGTGTCGGATAAGGAGTTTAAGTCTGTATATGGGCGAGATAGAGCTATTAAATAAAGCATTCTCAGACTTTGCCGAGGCTTCCAGGACCCTTGAGGAGTACTACAAGGGGCTTGAAAATCAGGTTCGCTCGCTTCGGCTGGAAGTGGAGGAAAAAAACCAGGCACTTGAGAAAAGCCTTGCAGAAACAGAGCGTTCCCGCCGTTTTCTTAACAATATTTTAGATGGGATTCCAACCGCCATACTTGTTTTCAACCAGGAGGGAAAAATTCTGCACTCAAACTCTGCATCTAAAAATCTTCTAGGTGATTCCTTCCCTTTGGACAATGTGTTAGACCTCCCTTTTGACATTTCTGAGAACGAGGTGCTCATTAACAGGAAAGGCTCTAAACCGGTTAATGCCATGATCAATTATTCCGGGGTGGGAAATGTAGGCTCCGTTTTGGTAATTCAAGACATAACTCGTTTGAAGGAACTGGAATATCAGGCTGAATTAAACCGTCGCCTGGCGGCCATGGGTGAGCTGGTGGCTAAGATAGCACATGAAATCCGCAATCCCCTTGGTAGTATCGAGCTTTTTGCCTCAATGCTTTCACATGATCTGGGTAACAGCCCGTTAAGGGATGTGGCTGACGGAATTTCTACAGGTGTAAAAACCCTTGTCAATACTCTAAATAACATGTTGATGTACACAAGAACACGTAAAATCAGGCGTATCCCTCTGGATTTAAAAAATGTTCTGAATGAGTTTGTAAACGATATCACGCCGTTAACCCAGCGTAACAATATAAAAGTGGTTTTAGATGACGCAAACGTGGTGGCACACATGGCCGGTGACGCCGAACTGATAAAACAGGCTCTTTATAATCTGTCTATAAACGCTGTTCATGCTATGCCTGATGGTGGAACCCTTTCGTTTATTCTTGATACTTCAAGCGATGGATATATACGTCTTCTTGTTAAAGATACCGGTTCGGGTATTGTTTCTGAAAGCCTGGAGAACGTGTTTGATCCCTTTTTTTCGACTAAAGACCGTGGAAACGGTCTTGGACTCTCGATTGTCAGGATGGTAATGAAAGAACACGACGGCTCTGTTGATGTATCAAGCAGGGTTGGAGAGAGTACGGAATTTACGTTGGTTTTTCCAAGAAAAAACAGTGAAGGGGAGGATGATATTAATGCATAAGCCGGTTTTAGTTGTGGATGATGAGCCGGAGATGAGGCTGGCACTCAGAGAGGCTCTTGTGAGAATGGGGTATGTCTGTACATCGGCCCCACACCCTGAGGAAGCGTTGTCCATGGAATCCCTTGATAAGTTTTCACTGGTAATTACCGATATGAAAATGCCTAAGATGGACGGTCTTACCTTCATAAAAAAACTCCGTAAACGGGTTCCCGGCATGCCGGTGGTGGTTATTACCGGCTATGGCACAGTCGAAAATGCTGTGACCGCGATGAAGGAAGGGGCGGTAGATTACCTGATGAAACCGTTTTCCTACACGGCGCTCAAGAAGGTTTTGGAAAAGATGGCTTCGGCAAAAGATGAGCCTGGGATGATTTACAGTTCCCTTGAAATGAAAAACTTGGTGGAACGCGCGCTACGTGCCGCGGGTTCAGATATAACGGTATTGATTTCCGGAGAATCCGGTACCGGCAAGGAACTGCTTGCCAGGTTTCTGCATGCTTCCAGCGCCAGGAGTAAAGGTCCTTTTGTTGCGGTTAACTGTGCAGCAATACCGGATAACCTTCTGGAGTCGGAGTTGTTCGGACATGAAAAAGGAGCCTTTACCAACGCTGTGGAGCGTAGAACAGGCCGTTTCGAGATGGCAAACGGCGGAAGTATATTACTTGATGAAATCAGTGAGATGCCTATGCCTCTGCAGGTGAAACTGCTTCGTGTAATTCAGGAAAGAGAGGTGGACAGGGTAGGGGGGGATACTTCGGTGCCGGTGGATATTCGTATTTTGGCTACTACCAACAGGAACCTGCAACGTGAAGTCGAGGAGGGGAGGTTTCGCGAAGATCTGTTTTACAGGCTTAACGTTTTACCTCTTGAACTTCCGCCTCTTAGAGAAAGACCTGAAGATATAGAGTTGTTGGCTGGGCACTTCTTGTCAAAATACTCCGGGGGCAGAAATCTTAAGTTAAGCTCTGCCGCCCTGGAAAAATTAAAGGGACACATATGGAAAGGCAACATCCGGGAGCTCGAGAACGTGATTCAACGGGCATGCCTTCTTTCTGATGATGAGATAGGGCCGGATCACCTTGGACTTCAGACTCAATTATCCCCTGGTGTCAATAGTATGACGGCAGGAAGCGTCAAGGATGTGGAAAAACAACTAATAATGAAAACTCTTAATGAGACGGGTGGCAACAAAAGTCGGGCCGCAAGAACTCTTGGGATCAGCGTTAGAACTCTTAGAAACAAGTTAAAACAATACGGTCAAGGTCTTCCAGGGGAGGAAAAATTTTCCTACTCTGCAGCCGGCAGGGTGCTCTGAGTATGGCTTCTATGTATGGTATGTATTTTGCTATTTAAAATTATGTTTAATCGGTCTGTTCAGTCCGTCCGGACCGGTTTGGTTAAGAAGTTTTAGCTCAGAGTAAAAACAGGCTGGAAGATCGGAGGTTTTTAATGATAGAGCGGGAAATGGCACATCTTGAGCGTTTTTTAGATTTACTCTCGGCCAGGCATCGGCTTTTAGCCTCTAACATCGCTAATGCAGATACTCCCGGTTTCAAGGCTAAGGATTTTGATTTCCGGGCCGAGTTCAAAAAGGCGATTCAAAAGATGGAAACAGGAAGGATGTCTTCAATGAAGCTTCCGGCGCTTTATGAAACGCCTGCGGTAAGTCCCAGCCGTGACGGCAACACGGTCAGCATGGAAATAGAGATGACAAAGATGTCTGAAAACACCATGCTTTATAACACTATAGCTCAGATTCTAAGTATGAAAATCAATGGTATTAAGGAAGCCATAACCAGCAGTAAATGAGTTGGTAATTTTCAGAGTGATAAAGCTTTTATAAGGGGGATGAAAAATATGTTTACTGCAATGAGTGTCAGCGCAACAGCCTTAGAGGCCCAGAAGGTACGGATGAATGTCTCTGCCTCTAATATCGCGAATGTCAACTCCACTCGCACTCCGGACGGTTCCGGACCGTATCGCCGCAAGGATGTTCATTTTTCATCTTATATGATGAAAGAAGGTGTTTATGGGGTGGATGTAACCGGAATAGTCGAAGACCCTCGTCCATTCCGGAAGGTTTTTGATCCAGGGCACCCTGATGCTGATCCTGAAGGGTACGTGACTTTCCCTAACGTAAATATAATCGAAGAGATGGTTAATATGATGACCGCCGGCAGGGCGTACGAGGCAAATATAACTGCTATAAACAATACCAAGTCTATGATGATGAAGGCGTTGGAGATTGGCAGGTAAGGCTTTTAAAAATGAAGATAGAAGGCATAAAAACACCCTCTGAGTTGCCTGAACTGCCGGACTTAAAGCGAAAACCTGCGGATGGAGTTTCGTTTGGAGATACTTTGAACAGTGCCATCAACGAGGTGGTAGAGGTAAAAAAAGAGGCTGAAGCCGCAGTAAAAGGCATGGCTACAGGGGATGGAACCGATCTGCATACTGCTATGCTGGCTATGCAAAAAGCGGACGTCTCATTTCAGATGATGATGCAGGTGCGAAACAAGCTTATAAGCGCCTATGAAGAGGTTATGAGAATGCAGGTCTGATTATAATGCTGCTTAAAGGGTTTGCCCAAAAAAGGAGTCGCCGAAAGAAAAATATGGCGTCCACGGGCTATCCGGGGGATATCTAGATGGCGGAAATTACGGATATTAAAGAGGTAATAAAACAGTGGCCTCTCAATAAGTTAATAGCTCTCCTTGTTGTTTTTATTCTTACTGTTGCTGGTATTGGTTCTATGGTTTGGTGGGCCCAAACCGCCGATTACCAGGTTCTATATAGCAATCTTTCCATCGAAGATGCCTCTTCCGTAACCGATAAGTTAAAGGAAATGAAGGTTCCCTACCGCCTGGAATCCGGTGGTACGGCAGTGCTTGTTTCTGCGGTTGATGTTTATGATCTGCGCATGCAACTTGCGTCCAGTGGCCTTCCACGTGGTGGGGGTGTTGGGTTCGAAATATTCGACGAGACAAAATTCGGGATGACGCAATTTCTGCAGAAGGTCAATTATCGAAGAGCTTTGCAAGGGGAGCTCGCGCGTACCATCAGGCAGCTTTCTGAGGTTTCCAGCAGCCGTGTTCACATCTCAATTCCTGAAAAAACTATTTTTACCGACAAGCAGGAGCCAACAAAGGCGTCCGTTGTGGTTAATCTTCGAAGCGGAAGAGGGCTTTCCAAGCGTCAGGTACAGGGCATTGTAAGGCTTGTTGCAAGCAGTGTTGAGGGTTTGCAGCCGGATAATGTTGCTGTACTTAATGCATCAGGTGAACTTTTGTCGGCCTCAAGTAATGATGATTCCGAAACTGGTGTTGCGATTAGTTCGTCACAGGTGGAATACACAAAAATGATAGGTCGGGATTACGAGCAACGTGTTCAGAGCATGTTGGACGGCATGCTCGGAAGCGGTGCATCGATCGTCAAGGTGAATGTGGGGCTTGATTTCAGGCGTGTTGAGAGAACGGAGGAGAAGTTCGATCCGGATTCTGCAGCTATAAAAAGCGAGCAAAGAACGGTCGAAAAGAGCGCCGGAACTTCGCCGTCAGGCGGAATCCCGGGTGTTCTGTCAAACAGTCCAGCAACAACAACAACGGTAGCCAAGGGTGGCTCTTCCTCTTCTCAGCGTCAGAACGAGGCGATACACTACGAAGTTAGTAAAGTTATAAGCCATATCGTGGAGCCTACAGGCATGATCAATAGTTTGTCTGTTGCTGTTATGGTGGATGGAACGTACAAGGTCGGTGACGATGGCAAGGAGACTTATGTTCCGCGAACTCCAGAGGAACTTAAGCGCTATGAAGACCTGGTAAAGATGGCTGTAGGCTTTAATCAAGAGCGTGGTGATAAACTGGTTCTTACAAATATACCGTTTCAGCGGGAGTATGTGGAAGAATTGCAGGAAGAGGGTGTTGATTATGCTCAATACTTACCCACGGTGATGAAGTATTTTATCCCTATAGCCGCAATGGTTATGGCATTCTTTCTTATATTCAGGCCTATGCTCAACAGCATAAAAAGAACCCCTCTGCCTGCACCGGCAGGTCTGCCTAGGTCAGTGGCGGAGCTTGAGGGCTTTGCGGGAAGAGATGCGCTTCCCGAGGGAGGAGAGGTGCCGGAGGATCAGGTAGCTAAGGATCAGGTGGTTGAATTAGTAAAGCAGAACCCTGATCAGGCGGTTTCCATTGTCAAGGAGTGGATCAATGAAGAATAGCAAGACTGTTAATGTTATCAAAATAAAGGTTGTTTTAGATGTCAAGTAAAGAGTTAACCGGTAAGGAAAAAGCTGCGGTTTTACTAATCTCGCTTGGAGAAGAAGTAGCATCACAAGTGATGAAAAATCTGGATATGGCTGAGATAAGTCAGCTTACAAACATAATGTCCAGAATGAAGCAGGCTCCGCGTAATGTTGTTTCGAGTGTGCAGGATGAGTACAAGATGATTGTGGGTGATGATCAAGTTAAGGGCGGCACCGAGTATACGAAAAAAGTACTGACAAAAGCGCTTGGTGATGATAAGGCAAACAGAATAATCGAAGGAGCGATGGAGGATAATCCTCTGGAATCCCTGAAATGGATGGATTCCAAAAGCCTGGTTAATTTTGTTAAGGGAGAACATCCCCAAACTGTCGCCCTGATTGTCGCACATCTGGATCACGACAAGGCCGCAGAGGTGCTATCCGCGCTTCCTGATAATCTTAGGGTGGATGTTGCGTTCAGGATGGCCAACCTGGAGGGTATTCCAAAAGATGTTTTGAGTGACCTGGAGGATGCGCTTAGAATCCAGATGAGAGGAGCCACAAACCTTTCAGAAAAGAAGGTTGGTGGACTCAAGTCGGTTGCAGAGATATTAAACCGCCTGGAACGGAGTACTGAAGAGTTCATAATGGAGAGGATAGAGGAGGAAAACTCGGAGATTGCCGAAGGTATACGTAAACTTATGTTTATATTTGACGACCTTTTGAACGTTGACGACAAGGGCATTCAGGCTATTCTTAAGGAAGTAAGTTCCGAAGAGTTGTCCCTGGCTCTTAAAACCGCCAATGATGACTTGAGAGAAAAGGTTTTCAAAAACATGTCCAAGCGTGCGGCGCAGATACTAAAGGATGATATGGAGTCCCGCGGCCCTACGAAGCTTAGCGATATCGAGAAAGCTCAGCAGGCTATTGTCAATGTGGCCAGAAGGCTTGAGCAGGAGGGTAAAATCCTTCTGGGTGGAAAAGGCGCTGAGGAAGTTGTTGTCTAGCAGCGTTAAAAAAGGTGTTGTCCGGGCCGAGCCGTACGGACTTAAAGAGTTCGGGCCTGGTGTTGGCGGCAACAACTCAGATCGAATAGGTAGTAATAAGGCCACCAATGAGCGGGATGCTTATGAAAAAGGCTTTAAGGCAGGCGAAGAGGCAGGTTATGCGTTTGGCGAGCAGAAGGCAAAGCTTGTTCTTGACCGTATGACGGGTATTGTGGATGAGCTATCCGAATTTAGAGAAAAAATTTGTGATAAGCTTGAGCCGGAAGTGGTGGATCTTGCTTTTGAGATAGCCGGAAAGGTGCTTCACGCCGAGGTCGAGACAAACAGGGATGTCGTTGTGAATATTGCCAGGGAAGCACTTAAAAGTGTGGGGAACTGGAGAGAGATAGTAATTCGTGTAAATCCCCTGGACTATGAATACATAATGGGACAAAGGAAAGAGCTTGCTGGTATGAATCGTACTGTAAGCTTCGAGCCTGACGAGTCTATTCAGCAGGGCGGCTGTATTATACAGGAGGAATACGGAGAAATTGATGCCAGAATTGATAAGCAGTTAAATGAAATATATTCTGAGGTCACGAAAAAATGAAGGTTAGGTTTATTTAAAGGGTTAATGGAGTAAACCGAGATGAGCCTGACACTTGAAAAGTATCATCGTATTGTCCGCAATTCTAGTCCACTTAAAACCTATGGTAAGGTTGTGCAGGTTGTGGGCCTGATAATTGAAGGCATGGGTATAGGTTCTTCTATAGGAGATGTATGTGATATAGATACAAAGGAAGGGCCGGTGGAAGTTGAAGTGGTAGGCTTTAAAAGTGATCGTCTTCTTATGATGCCCCTTGGTGAAATGCGCGGTGTTCAACCTGGAAGTCGTATAGTGGCTAAGGGTAAAACTACATACGTGACGGTAGGGCCGCAGCTTCTAGGCCGTATTCTGGATGGTATGGGTGCTCCCCTGGACAGCGGAGGAGTGCCGGACGGTGTAAATTATCCTATATATTCTTCACCTATAAATCCGCTTAAGAGGGGACGAATTTCGACCCCCATAGACATAGGCATACGAGCTATGAACGGGCTTCTTACTGTGGGTCGGGGGCAGAGAATGGGTATCATGGCAGGCGCAGGAGTTGGTAAAAGCGTGTTAATGGGAATGATCGCCCGCAATACCGAGGCTGATCTGAATGTTATAGCCCTTATAGGTGAACGCGGCCGTGAGGTGAGGGAGTTTCTAGAGAAAGACCTGGGAAAGGAAGGCTTAAGGCGCTCAGTGGTGATAATCGCCACGTCCGATCAGCCGCCCCTGGTTAGAATACGCGGGGCTTTTTTAGCAACTGCAATTGCAGAGTACTTTAGGGATCAGAGAAAAGATGTGCTTTTGATGATGGACTCCCTTACAAGGTTTGCAATGGCGCAGCGTGAAGTCGGCCTGGCTGTGGGAGAACCACCGACCAGCAAAGGGTACACTCCGTCTGTGTTTGCGCTTTTACCCAGATTGCTGGAACGGGCAGGGCCGGTGGAAGACGGTGGAAGCATAACCGGTCTTTACACGGTTCTTGTTGAGGGGGACGATATGACCGAGCCGATAGCAGATTCGGTGAAATCAATAGTGGACGGGCATATAGTTCTATCAAGGGAGCTTGCCAACCATAACCACTATCCTGCGATCGATCTGCTTCAAAGTATCAGCCGCGTGATGCCGGATATTGTGGATTCGCGTCACCTGGAGCTTCGAGGACGGCTTGTAGAAATTCTTTCGACCTATAAACGTTACGAGGATATAGTTACAATTGGTGCGTACACGGCCGGAAGCAATCCAAAGTTGGATTACGCATTATCCATGCTGGACAAGGTCAACAACTATCTGCGGCAAAAGATGGGAGAAAAGATGGATTTAGGTGACAGTCTTCAGGGCCTGTACAATCTTTTTGAAAACATGGAGCCGGTATGAAAAAGAAATATTCCGGTATACATAAGTTAAGAAAGTGGAAGGAGGAAAAAATACAGAACGAGGTTGGCCTTTTAAGCCATACACTCGATAATGATAAGAAAAAGCTATCTGCTATTAAATCATCCGTTTCAGATAATGATGGGTGCATTGAAACCATTCTTAAGCAGGGATCTGTTACGAGTACTTACGAAATTGGGCTTCACTCCAGTTATATGAATCATCTTTTGGTGCAGGTGCAAAAACAGGAATCTTTGGTTGAGCACAGAAGTGATGAAATGCGCAAAAAGCGTCTGGAACTAGGGGAGGCTGCTAAGCAAAGAAAGATTGTTGAAACCCTTCGAGATAAGTCATGGGCGGAGTTTCTCCGTCAAGGCAATAAAAAGGAGCAGAAAGAGCTTGATGAAGCGGCAGTCATGCGTTATGCGAAACGCAAGTAGGCGGTTTTTATTGCTAAAGACAGGCAAAGTGCGCGGGGCAAAGTACCAATGGCCTTCACTCAGCCTGCTTATTGTGTTGTTTATTCTTGTAGTGGTACAGCCTGGCGTTGCTATTGACGATGCCTCGATGATTGCCAATAAACGTCTGGAGCTCGAGCAAAAAGAGGCGGAAATTAAGAAAAAAGAAGAACGTCTGCTGGTTCTTGAAAGAACTCTTGAAAATAAAGTTCGTGAATACCGGAAGCTAGTAAAAAAGGCGGAAGCCTATTTGAAAGAGATAAAAGCGATTCGTGACGAAGACATGCTTCATCTTATTAAAACATACGAAGCCATGCCTGCTGAAGCAGCAGCTGGAAGGATCGCGAAGCTGGAGACAACACTTGCGGTCAAAGTTTTACGTGGGATGAAAACACGTTCTTTAGGGAAGGTAATGGCTCAACTGGATCCTTCCCGGGCTGCAAAGCTTTCCAAACTAATGGTTGCTCGTTAGAAAAAATGATATAATATCCGCACTTAACTGTTTGTCACGAAGAGATTGACACGGATCGAGCAAGAAAATCGCTCAGCCTTTACCTGAATGAACACAAAAAAAAATCAGAAAAAGATTCTTTATATCGAAGACAGTGTTGAGAATCGTCTACTGGTAAAGCGTATTCTCGAAAGTCATGGTTATGATTTTTACGAGGCTGATGATGCGAGTAAAGGGATCTGTTTGGCTCAGCAGTTAAAGCCGGATATCATACTAATAGATATCAACTTGCCCGGTTTGAGCGGCTATGAGGCAGCCACCAGGATGAAGAGCATGGATGAACTTCTGAATACTCCGATTGTTGCTCTGACAGCCAAGGTTCTTGAAGGGGACCGCGAGCGTGCCGTGATATCCGGATGCGACGGATATATAGCAAAACCTATAGATGTCGATACGTTTACGGAGTCTATTGCCAGGTATTTGACTGGAGAGCGGGACAAGCTAAGCCAGGAAGAAGAACTTGCATATCTAAGACAATATTCACATGATCTGGTCAATAGGCTGGAGGAGAAGATAGATGTCTCCCTTACGGATGAATTAACTGGTGTGGGCAACCGTCGTTACGCCCTGTTAAGATTTGCCGAGGAACTCTCCAGGTGCAGGCGCTTCGACATAACGGCCTCTTTGCTTCTTTGTGATATCGACTTTCTGAAGAAAATAAATATAACGTTGGATTATGATGCCGGCAATTATGTGCTAAAGGAAACAGCTAAACTGCTTTCGGTAAATAGAAGGAAATTCGATGTCCTGGCGCGTCTTGATAAGGATGAATTCGTTTTGTTTCTATACAATGTTGATGCTGATATGGCCAGTAAAGCAGCTGAGCGTTTTATCTCCCAGGTTGCAGCGAATCCCTACGCCTATGATGGCGCCAAAATCAGTGTGGCAATGACAGTGGCTGTATTTGCACTTGATATAAAAAATCCGAATCTTACGGCGGAAAGTTTGCTTGAAATTGCAGATTCAGGATTTCAAAATATTCACCAAACTTTTGGAGATTCTCAATATCGTACGAAAGGTGTGCATAGAGTTTTTTTGCTGGGTGGCGGTTTTTCAAAGGAAAAAAGCGGAGATCATGATGATGGGTAAAAACGGTATACCGAAAAAAGTTTTATATATAGATGACAACAACGAAAGCAAGCTGCTTGTAACCCGTATACTCGAAGCAGAAGGATATGTGGTGATTTTAAGCAGCGATGGAGCTCATGGCATGGAGCTGGCTGTTACACTTGAGCCTGACATTATTCTTGTCGATTTAAACCTTCCATTTATGGATGGTTATGAGACTGCAACCCGCCTTCAATCCGTGGTTTTTAAGAGAAAATGTCCTACTCCGGTTATTGCCACCTCGGTGTATTCATCATATGAAGAAAGGGACATGGCAATTGCAGCAGGATGTGATGGTTTTATCCCCAAGCCTATGGATGTTGATACCCTGATTGATACTTTAAATAAATATTACAACGGACACCGCGATAGTATACCACCGGCCAGGGAAAGAGATGCGCTTGTTCTCTACCATCAGAAACTCGTTAAAAAACTTGAAGCCAAGGCCGCCGCGGTACTGCTTGATGAGGATACCGGCATATACAACGAACAGTATCTTTACAAGCGGTTGGATGAGGAAACTTCCCGCTCGCTCCGGCTTGAGCAGCCGTTTTCTCTTGTGATGATCAAGGTGGACCCTGCAGTTTCATCTGGCAAAGTAGATTTGAATGAAGATAAGCGGATAGCTTTTAAAAGGATTGCTGAGACTTTAAAGGTGAATAAACGGGCATTTGATGCTGCTATAAAGATGAACGATAATGCCTACTGTTTGATACTTGGAAGCTGTCCTGCTGAATCCGTAGTTATGGTTGCTAAAAGAGTATGCGGTAAACTGCTTGATTGTACCGCAGGCTTGAACATAAGTTTCAACTTTTCGATCGGTACGAATACCTATAATGGTGGTGATTTTGAGCCGGTTTTTTTCGTGGACTCAGCCCGGCAAAATGCCGTGCCTTTTTCTGCCGGGGCGGATAAAGCATAACATCGGTTCTGTATCGATCTCTTCACATTGCATACTTATTAAGTTCCAATCCCCGAACTCCAAGTTCTGATTTCTAAGTTTATAACCTTGTCTCCAGGGTTTCACCTGTACTAATTTATATATCTCGTTTGTTAAAAACTTTCCATGTAAATAAGCGGGTAAATCAGAAGGTGGATTGTGTTGTCATATCAAAAAAGTTATTATATCGGACTTTTGTATTTGTGAATACTTGTGAATTGATTTAATAAGGGAGGACGTAGTCAATGAGAAAAACGACAGTAAAACATCTATCGGCTGTACTTGCAGGGTTTGTATTGTTTTTTTGCATGCCTCTGTCGGTGTCGGCTGCCGAACAGACCGCCGACCCTGGGGACACGGCTTGGATACTGATTTCATCGGCATTGGTACTGTTGATGCTGCCGGGACTTGCTCTTTTTTATGGCGGAATGGTTAGGAAAAAGAACGTGCTTTCTTCCATGATGCATATATTTGCCGCAATTGGCGTTGTCGGGGTCCAATGGGTTGTAGTGGGGTATACCCTGGCTTTTGGACCGGAAGGTGGTTCTTTTATCGGTGGTTTCGGCAAAATGTTTTTAAAAGGTGTTGGACCGGAATCCCTTTCAGGCACAATACCGGAGCTGGTATTTGTGATGTTTCAGGGTATGTTTGCGATAATCACTCCTGCTCTTATTGCAGGTGCAATTGCGGAGAGAGTGAAATTCGGACCTTATCTTATATTTATCTTGTTATGGACTACATTAATATACGATCCTCTTGCTCACTGGGTGTGGGGTGAAGGCGGATGGCTTCTTGAAATGGGAGCGCTCGATTTTGCAGGTGGAACCGTTGTGCATATTTCTTCCGGAGTTTCAGCGCTTGCCGCTATCTGGATTATAGGAAAAAGAAAGGGCTGGCCTAAAACGCCAATGCTTCCTCATAACATGACGTTTACCCTTCTTGGGGCCGGTCTGCTATGGTTTGGCTGGTTCGGCTTTAACGCCGGCTCTGCCCTTGCTGCCAACGGTTCTGCGGCTTTAGCTTTTGCCAACACCCAGGTAGCTGCGGCCAGTGCATGCTGCACATGGATGTTAGGCGAGTGGCTTTATCAAAAAAGGCCGTCGGCTCTTGGCGTGGCCTCTGGCATTGTTGCCGGTCTTGTTGCTATTACACCGGCGGCTGGTTTTGTTTCTCCTGCCGCCTCCATAGTGATAGGAGGTGTTGCAGGTATTCTTTGCTATGCAGCTGTTATCATGAAAGGCAAACTAGGCTATGATGATTCCTTGGACGCGTTTGGAATTCATGGGGTAGGCGGCACATGGGGCGCCTTGGCAACCGGCATATTTGTTACGGTTGGCGGGACAGGGCTTTTGGCAGGAAATACGAAACAGTTTTTCGTCCAGCTTATTTCGGTAGTAGCTGTTGCGGCTTATGTTTTTGTAGGAACCTTAATACTGGTAAAGATTATAGATGCATTAATCGGTTTCAGGGTTTCTCCGGATGATGAGACAGTCGGACTCGACGAAACGATTCATGGTGAAACAGGCTATAATTTGTAACTTACAAATATGATAATAGGTGTCCCGCAGGAGATAAAAAAAGAGGAGTACAGAGTCGCTGTCACCCCATTTGGTGCTGAAGAGCTTAAAAGGGATGGACATACCATTCTTGTAGAGCGCGATGCGGGGAAAGGTAGTGGCTTTTATGACGAGGAATATCTCAAGGCAGGTGCTGAAATTGTCGACAGGGGCACTTTATTTAAAAAAGCAGGCCTTATTGTTAAAGTAAAGGAACTGCTTCCTACGGAG
>Ga0256830_1001405_pt1 | contig 17139 bp, 15 predicted proteins | sample 128326metaG_FD_190537 | JGI IMG/M metagenome (GOLD analysis project Ga0256830, IMG submission 190537) | Hydrothermal vent microbial communities from Lau Basin, Pacific Ocean - 128-326 | ecosystem: Environmental > Aquatic > Marine > Hydrothermal vents | place: Pacific Ocean: Lau Basin | collected... | reverse complement strand
TCCACCACCTGGCTCCCGTTGTAGATGGCGGGCAGGAGCCTCTCCTGAACATCCACAATGACCAGAAAGGTTCTCTCCCTCTCCACAAACATAGCCACCTCCTCAGGGCACCAGGAGGACAGAGACAGGGGAAAGCTCTGCCACCCTGTGGGAAGCAGACCCCAGCCAGAACTCTTTAAACCTGTCCTTTCCCGTAGTACCCATAACCACCAGGGTAGATTCCAGATCCTGGACCCCCCTGAGGATCTCCTGGGCCACCCCCCCCACAAACACGTGGGCCTGGGCCTCTACCCCCAACTGGGCCAGCTCCTGGACGTAGACCTGGAGACTCTTGCGGTACTCCTCTGTCCTCTGCTCGATCTCCTGGACGTCAAGATCCGATATGTCACTGCCGCCCAGGACATACACCAGGTCCACCCTCTTCACTACCGACGCCAGGCCCATGACCAGACCCAAAGCCTTCTCAGAAGGGAGGGAGAAGTCCATGGCCAGCAACACCCTGTCGAAGGGGGTCCCCTTCACCTGCTCCACTCTCTTCATGATGAAGAGGGGTACCTCGGTGTGCCTCAAGACGTTCAAGGCAGTGGAACCCACCGCCAGCGCGTCGGGGTCCTCCTTCTCGGTACCCAGAACCACCATCTGAACCCCTTCCTCCTCGGCGGTGAGGAGAATGGATCTCCAGGGCACCCCCACCTTAACCAGGGGCTTCACCCTGATGTCCGCCTCCTCCACTTCATGCCCCCAGTCCCTGAAGCGGGAGAGGGCCTCGGCCACCATCTTCTCCTGGGCGTCTTTCAAGAAACCGCCGTAGGGCACAAACCCCACCTTCTCTATCTCCACCACATGGAGCAAGACCACCTCTTCCAGTCCCGCCTCTTTCAATGGAAAGAGCGCCTTGAGCTCAGGCAGAGCCATACTGGCAAATTCCGTAGCAAAGAGCAGCTTCTTAACCTTCACCTTCCACCTCCTCCGTAGCCATCTCCTTCACAAGATCCACCAGGGCGTCTAATGCGCTGGTGAGATTCACTTTAGCAACAACTCTCCCCTTTGCAAAGAGCAGGGCCCCCTTCCTGCCTCCAGCCAGCCCCACGTGGGCCTCCCGAGCCTCACCGGGACCGTTCACCTCACACCCCATGATGGCCACCTTCAGGGGAGCCTTGATGGAGGCCAACCTCTCCCTGGCCTCTTCCACCATGGCCACCAGATCCCAATCACACCTCCCACAGGTAGGGCAGGAGACGATCTCCACACCCCCTTTGCCCAGGCCCAGGGCCCTGAGGATCTCCAGGCCCACCTCCACCTCCAACACGGGGTCCCCCGTGAGGGAGACCCTTATGGTGTCCCCTATCCCCTGGGCCAGAAGGATGGAGAGCCCTCCGGCAGACTTCACCACCCCCGGCATCCCCGCTCCCGCCTCCGTCACCCCCAGATGGAGGGGATAGTCCCTCAACTGGGCAAAAGCACCATAGGCCTCCACCGTATCCTCCACCCCCGAAGCCTTGATAGAGACCTTCACCTCTCTGTAGTTCAGGTCCTCCAGGATGAGGACGTGGCCCATGGCGCTCTCTACCAGGGCCCGGGGAGTGGGCTTCCCGTATCTCCTCAGGATCTCCTTCTCCAGGGACCCCGCATTCACCCCAATGCGGATGGGCACTCCCCTCTCCCTGGCCGCCTCCACCACTTCCCGCACCTTCCACTTTGCCCCTATGTTACCCGGATTGATCCTGAGCCCGTCCACCCCAGCCTCCAGGGCCGCCAGGGCCAGTCTGTAATCGAAATGGATATCGGCCACCAGGGGCACCGAGAGGGCCCCCCTGTAGCGGGTGAGAGCCCGGGCCGCCTCCATATCGGGCACGGCCATGCGTATCACCTGGCATCCAGCGGCCTCCAGCCTTTTGGCCTGGACCAGGGTGGCTTCCACGTCCCGGGTATCCGTCTTGGTCATGGACTGGACAGATACGGGAGCCCCCCCTCCCACCTGGAGGGAACCCAGGAATATGGGCCTGGTCCTGCGCCTCACCATCACTCTCCTCTCATCTTTCACTTCCACACCTTAAATCAGGCAGAGTACAGGGATAAAGGTGGAGGGCACCCCCTCAGCCTTTACCGCCTTCAGCCTTTGGCCCCCTTGTTCTCAACCTGCGCCTTTCTCCCCTCGCCCTTTTGCAGTATAAGCTCTATCACCAACAGGTCCAGAGGTGAAACATGAAGATAAGAAAAGTGGCGGGGGGAGTGACCGCCCCCCAGGGATTCAGGGCAGGGGGAATGGCATGCGGCATCAAGAAGGACCAGCCCGACCTTGCCCTGTTGGTCTCGGAAAGGGAGGCCTCTGCGGCAGGGGTCTTCACCACCAACAGGGTGAAGGCCGCCCCTGTGGTCCTCTCCTCCCGGCAGATAAGAGGGGGCAAGGCCAGAGCCATAGTGGCCAACAGCGGCAATGCCAATGCCTGCACGGGAGAGGAGGGATTAAGAGACGCCCGAACCATGGTGGAGAGCACCGCCCGGGCCCTGGAAATCCCCCCCCGGGAGGTCCTGGTATGCTCCACGGGAGTGATAGGAGAACCCCTGCCCATGGAGGCCCTCACCCGAGGGATAGAGACCCTAGCCAGTAGGTTGAGTACCCAGGGAGGGGAAACCTTTGCCCAGGCCATCATGACCACGGACAGCTTCCCCAAGAGCACGGCCCGGGAGGTGACCACCCACCAGGGCGCCTTCAGGATAGGGGGAGCAGCTAAAGGGGCCGGGATGATCCATCCCCACATGGCCACCATGCTTGCCTTCATCACCACGGACCTGGAGGTGGAACCCTCCACCCTCCAGAAGAGTCTGAAGGAAGCCGTGGACGGCTCCTTCAACCGCATCACCGTGGACGGGGACACCAGCACCAACGACACGGTCCTCATGCTGGCCAACGGCGCCTCGGGAATCAAAGGAGAGGGAGAAGTCCTGGAGGCCTTCGCCCTGGCCCTGGAAGAGGTGTGCAGGGAACTGGCCCACATGATCATCAGGGATGGAGAGGGCGCCACCAAGGTGGTCAAGATCGCTGTGAAAGGAGCCCTCAACAGAGAAGAAGCCGAGAAAGCCGCCAGGAGGGTGGCCAACTCCCTCTTGGTGAAGACCGCCTTCTACGGAGAAGACCCCAACTGGGGAAGACTGGCGGCAGCCCTGGGGTCCTCAGGGTGCTTTCTGGACCCCGCCAAACTGAGTATCCACATAGAAGACGTGGAGATTGTCCGGGGGGGACTGGGGATCCCTCAGGCCCAAGAAGCCGCCCACCAGATCATGGGCCGGAAGGAGTACACCGTCACAATGGATCTGGGATTGGGAACGGGGGAGTACTGGATATGGACCTGCGATCTCACCTACGACTACATCCGCATCAACGCCGAGTACAGAAGCTGAACTCACCTCTCGGCAATACTCTCCTCCACCTTCATCCCAAAGTGGCGTCCCCCTGCTTCCAGCCGCACCAGCACCCTGTCACCGGGATCCAAAGACACCACGGAGACCGGCTCCCCCTGGGGAGAGACCAGACGAATGGTCTCAGCGTTCTGGAGAATGCAGCTTCCCTCCCACTCCCCTACCCGGGCCTTCACCAGGAGCAGGGGGCGCCTCTCCACCTTGGCCCTGCCCACCAGAGCCCGGGCGCTCATACCCCTGTAGTCCACTATCAGGACTTCGTCCCCGGCAGCCAGCTCAGATAAATATCGGGTCTTGCCTCCGGGCACCAGGACATAGGCGTGGACGGCTCCCGCGTTCACCCTGAAAGGACGAGGAGCCACATAGGGATTCTCCACGCTCTCGGCATGGACCATGAAGAGAAAGGCACTGGAATTGCCCACCAGCATTCCCTGTCCCGGGCCCATGAGGGAGCAGGTATCCACACACACCCGATCCCCCAAGCCCAGGGGAGTCACCTCCAGGATCTCAGCCTCTTCCAGGGAAACCTCCTCCCTCCGGTCCCGGGCCATAAGCACCAGGCGCCTGAGGAGCCCAGGGTCCCTCACATCCACCACCACACCGGCAACGCCTATCTCCAGCACTCCCAGGGCCAGCTCCATCTCCTCCTCACTCCTCACCACCGTCCACACGTTATTAGGAGCTGCTGCCACCAGATTTTCCAGGGGGATCACCCGCCAATCCCTGGTATCCACCACCACAGGAGATCTCTGGACCGAGGATAGGGCCCTCTCCTGATCCTCCCCTGAAGAGATCTCCAGGAAGGTAAAGTCCCGTTGGGGGACCAGATCCCCTCCCGGGGCCACCACCGTCACCCTCCCCAGGGACCTCACCTCATCCACCCTCTCCTCTTCCACCCACACCCCCTGGGCCCCTGCCTCAAGGGCAGTGGTGACCAGTCCCTTATCGTAGGGGATGATCCGCACCCAGACCCCCTTCACTTCAACACCTCCAGGGCCTCCTCCACAGTGGCCCCCCTGTGGACAATCATGGCTATCGCCTGGACCATCCTGTTTGGATGGGGATGCTGGAACACGTTCCGCCCTATGGAAACTCCGGCTCCCCCCGCCTCCATGGCCCCCTTCACCATGCAGAGGACGTCCTCCTCCGTCTCCATCTTCTCCCCTCCCGCAATCAAGACGGGAATGGGAGATCCCTGGGTCACCTCCGCGAAACTCCCGGGATCACCCGTGTAAGGCACCTTCACCAGGTCCGCCCCCAGCTCTGCCCCCAGGCGAGCGGCATGCTTCACCACTTCCACCTCGTACTGGTTCTTGATCTTGGGTCCCCGGGGATAGACCATGGCCAAAAGGGGCATTCCCCACTCCAGACACTTCTCAGCCACCCGGCCGAAGTCCCTCAGCATGGTCTTCTCGTCAGGAGCCCCTATGTTCACGTGAATAGAGACGGCATCAGCCCCCAGCTTTATGGCCTCCTCCACGGTGCACACCAGGACCTTGCAGTGGGGGTCCTGGGCCAGGGCCGTTCCCGCAGAGAGGTGGATAATGAGGCCTATGTCTCTACCCTCCCCCCTGTGGCCCACAGCCACCATGCCCTTGTGCATGACCACGGCATTGGCGCCCCCCTCGGCCACGGCACCGATGGTTTCCCTCAGGACCGTGAGTCCCCTTATGGGGCCCACGGTGACTCCATGATCCATGGGCACTATGACCGTGGTGCCTCGGGCCCTGTCCATGATACGTTCCATGCGAATGGTCTTGCCTATCATGGTCCACCCCCTAAAAAATTAGGGCCGGGGGTTTTGGTTAACCCACGGCCCTAATAAGAGGAAGAGGAAGGGGCCGTGGGCTTTGCCTGCCCACGGCCCCGGTTTTTCGCTAAAAATAGCAACCGGAGGACCTGCCGGGCAGGCTCCTCCCGTAATAAAACCAGAACCAGCTAAAAGCGTCCCTTCTCATCATGAGTGGGCTAATAATCCCTCCATCCCCCTTTGTCAACCACTAAATGTCCTCCCTCCTCTTTGCATCCTCCCAGTATCTGTCCAGGGTCTCCAGATCCACCTCCTGGGGTGTGAGACCCTGAGCCCTGAGACGCTCCTCTATGTGGCTGAATCGATCCATGAACCTCTTGTTACACCGTCTGAGGGCATCCTCGGGATCAATCCCGAGAAAGCGAGCCAGATTCACCAGGGCAAAGAGAAGATCCCCCAACTCCCAGACCATGGCCTCCCTGTCCCCCCTTTCATAGGCCCCCTCAAACTCCCGCCACTCCTCTCTCACCTTCTCCCACACCTCCTCAACCCTGGACCAGTCAAAACCCACCCGGGCCGCCTTCTCCTGGATTCTCAAGGCCTGGAGGAGGGCAGGCAGGTGGGGAGGCACTCCCGAGAGGGTGGATCGATGGTTCTTCTCCCTCCCCTTGATGACTTCCCAGTTCTCCAGTACCTCCTGAGAATCCTTCACCCTGGCCTCGCCAAAGACGTGGGGATGGCGACGAATGAGCTTCTCGGCCAGGGCCTTCAAGACCTGAGAAATGTCAAATTCACCCGACTCTTTGGCAAGCTGAGCATGGAAGACCACCTGGAGCAGGAGATCCCCCAGCTCTTCCTTGAGCTTTTCAGGATCCCCCTGGTCGATGGCCTCCAGTACCTCGTAGGTCTCCTCCACGAGGTAGGGCTTGAGGGACTCCCTGGTCTGCTCCCTGTCCCATGGGCATCCCCCTTCTCCCCTGAGAATCTCCATGATCTCCACCACCCTCCAGAAGGGGTCTCTCTCCTTCAAGCTCATCCCTCCAGCACCTTTATCAGAACCTTCCTTCTCCTGGGTCCATCAAACTCGGCAAAGAATATCCCCTGCCACGTACCCAGGAGCAACCGTCCTCCCCTCACCAGAACCGCCTGGGAGGTCCCCACCAGGGTGGCCTTGATATGGGCATCGGCGTTGCCCTCCAGATGGCGATAGCCTGCTCCACTGGGCACCAGCCTGGCCAGGGTCTCCCTGATGTCCCGGGCCACCGAGGGATCGGCATGCTCGTTGATGAACACCCCAGCGGTGGTATGGGGGACATAGATATAACAGACGCCCTCTTTCACCCCAGAAGAGGAGACCACCTCCTCCACGGCCCTGGTGACATCCACCATCTCTTCCCTTTTGGAGGTCCTCACCTCCATCTCTCTCATCATGGCCCACCTCCCAGGCCCTTCTAGCACAAACAGAAGGCCAGCAAAACCTCCAACACCTGTTCAAACACCTCCCTGTGTGCTAATAAGGGGGCAACTATAAGGAGGGGTGACCATGGACACCGATGTCCTCATCATTGGAAGCGGGGTTGCCGGTTGTTCGGTGGCCCTGGAGATGTCCAAACAGGGATACCAGGTCACAATGGTGACCAAAGGAGAGAGTCCAGAGGAGTCCAACACCTACCATGCCCAGGGGGGCATCATATACAAGGGAGAGGGGGACCGCCCCGAACTCCTGGTGAAGGATATCCTGGAGGCAGGAGCAGGGGCCACATGGCCCCCTGCAGCCCAGGTGCTGGCCCAGGAAGGCCCCAAACTCGTGGAGGAGATCCTCATAAAAGAAGTGAAGGTGCCCTTCACCACTAAGGAGGGAGGCCAACTGGACTTTACGGAAGAGGCCGCCCACTCCGTGAGAAGGATCATCCACTCCAACGACTTCACAGGCAAGGCCATAGAAGCGGCTTTCATCAAATACATATCCCAGATTCCCAACATCCATATCCTCACAGGCCACGTGGCCATAGACCTCATCACCCCGGAGCACCACTCCCCCGACCCCCTGGCCATTTATCCTCCCACCTCGTGCCTGGGAGCATACCTCTTCAACACAAAAGAGAAGAAAGTGACCAAGGTCACGGCTCCCGTCACCGTCCTGGCCGCAGGAGGGCTGGGCCAGGTCTTCCTCCACACCACCAACCCCCAAGGGGCCACGGGGGACGGCTTCGCCATGGCCTACAGGGCAGGAGCAAAGCTCATCAACATGGAGTACATCCAGTTCCACCCCACCACCCTCTTCCACAAGGACGCCAAGCGCTTCCTCATCTCCGAATCGGTAAGGGGGGAAGGGGCCGTCCTCAAAACTCCCCAGGGGGAGCCTTTCATGGACAAGCACCATCCCCTGGGCTCCCTGGCCCCCAGGGATGTTGTGGCCCGGGCCATCCACGAGGAGATGGTGGAACACGGGTACAAGTACGTGCTCCTGGATCTGGCCTCCTACATGGAGGCAGAAGCTATAAAGAAGCGGTTTCCCATGATATACGAAACCTGCCTCCAGTTCGGCATAGACATCACCAAGGAGCCTATCCCTGTGGTCCCCGCCGTCCACTTCTCCTGTGGAGGGATAAAGGTGGACCTGTGGGGAAGGACCACCATCAACAGGCTCTTTGCCGTGGGAGAGGTCTCCTGCACCGGACTCCACGGGGCCAACCGCCTGGCCAGCACCTCCCTCCTGGAGGGGCTGGTATGGGGCACCAGGGCGGCCCGGTGGATCAACCAGAACTGGGAGGAGTACACCAGGGAGATTCCCCCCTATCCCATTCCCGAATGGATAGACACGGGAATAGAAGAGCCGGACCCCGCCCTCATCAAACAGGACTGGATCACCCTCCGCCACATCATGTGGAACTACGTGGGCCTGGTACGGACCAAGAAAAGGCTCAGGAGGGCCATTACTGATCTGCGCCACCTGTGGAGGGAAGTGGAAGACTTCTACAAAAACGCCAAGCTCAACAGGGAGCTCTTGGAGTTAAGAAACGGCATCCAGACAGGCCTGGTCATAGCCAGGTCGGCCCAGAGGAACAAAGTGAGCAGGGGATGCCACTACCGAAAAGACTGAGGTTAAAACCATGGAGAACAGCGAAATCCGGGAACTGCAAGAGGCCATCCTCCGGCTGAAGGAAGAGAAGAAGGCCATAATCCTGGCCCACTACTATCAGAGGCCAGAGGTCCAGGACATAGCGGACTTCGTGGGAGACTCCCTGGAACTGAGCCGCATGGCCGCATCCGCCCCCCATCCCATGATTCTCTTCTGCGGGGTCACCTTCATGGCCGAGATCGCCAAGACCCTCTCGCCCACAAAAACCGTCCTCACCCCCTACCCGGGAGCGGGATGCATCCTGGCCGACATGGCCCTGCCTGAGGAGATACAGGAAGCCAGAGCGCTCCACCCCGGGGCCTCAGTGGTGGCCTACGTCAACACCCACGCCAGGGTGAAGGCGCTGGCAGACATCATCTGCACCTCGGCCAACGCCCGGGAAGTCATGGAGAAGACCCCGGGAGAGGAGATCATATTTCTCCCCGACAGGAACCTGGGGGCATACCACGCCCGGTCCCTGAAAAACAAAAAGGTGATCCTGTGGGACGGCTACTGTCCCGTTCATCAAAGTATCACCACGGAGTCCATTGAGCGGGTGAGGGAGAAACACCCCCAGGCCCTGGTGGTGGTCCATCCGGAATGCCCTCCCGAAGTGACGGAAAGGGCCGACTTCGTGGGATCCACTTCCCAGCTGGTGGGATTCATTGCCAACTCCCGGGAGAAAAGCTTCATTGTGGGCACGGAAGAGGGCACCCTCCACCAGATGGCCAAGAAGGCCCCCGACAAGGAACTCCTCCTTCCCGATCCCGTGCCCACCTGCCACCAGATGAAGATGATCACCCTGGAGCGGGTGCACAAGGCCCTCAGGGAAGAGGTCTACAAGGTGGAGGTGGAAGAAGGGATACGGATCCAGGCCGAGAAGGCCATAAGAAGGATGCTGGAGCTGAAATGAAGGGACTGGATCCCCTGGTGCTGACAAGGACCCTCAAAGCCTATCTCCTGGAGGACCTGGGCCACGGAGACATCACCACCTGTCACCTGCCGGGCAGGGAGAAGATCTGCACCGCCCTGGTGAAGGCCAAAAGCCCCGGAGTGGTGGCGGGGCTGCACCTCATCAAACCCCTCCTCTCCATCTTGGATCCCCAGGTGGAAGTGGAACTCCTGGTGGGAGAAGGGGAAAGGGTGGAAGAGGGAGCCCCTCTGGCCAGGGTGAGGGGCCCGGCCCTCACCCTCCTCCGGGGAGAACGGACCCTTCTCAACCTTCTCCAGCGCCTCTCGGGAGTGGCCACCCTCACCAGGAGGATGGTGGATGCCATCGCCCACACACCCGCCCGACTGGTGGATACCAGGAAGACCACCCCCGGGCTCCGCCTCCTAGAAAAGTACGCAACCACCGTGGGTGGAGCCCTGAACCACCGCATGGGCCTCTACGACTGCGCCATGATCAAGGACAACCACATCAAAGTGGCGGGCTCCATAAGAGCAGCCGTCGAGGCCTTAGGAAAGGCCATACCCTTCACCAGCAGGATAGAGGTGGAAGTGAAGAACCTGAAAGAGCTGGAAGAGGCCCTGGAAGCCGGAGCCGACCTTGTCCTCCTGGACAACATGGCCCCTCCCACCCTGAGAGAAGCCGTAGTCCTGGCCCGGGGCAGGGCCCTAACGGAAGCCTCAGGGGGCATCACCCTGGAAAACATCGTGGAGGTGGCCGAGACGGGTGTGGACTACATCTCCTCAGGAGCCATGGTCCACCACGCCACCTGGATGGATATAAACATGAAGATCCTCTAACTCCATTGACCTTCTCCCTCCCCAGGGCTTACCTTAGGAGAGTGACACACACTAACGAAAGGAGGAAAGAGATGAGAAGAAGGGGTATGGTACTGGCCCTCATCCTCCTTCTGGCCCTGGCCCTCCCCACCCTGGCCAAAGGGGAAGAGGTGGCGACCGTGGTCACGCCCTCCTGCAGCGCCAGTAACAGTGTAGCCGCCTGCATCTCCCAGGGGGACAGGTACAACGTCATCACCTACTACATCAATCCCCTGGGCAATTTGAACAAGGGGGTGGCCTCCTATATCACTCTGGTGGTTCTAGACAAAAGAACGGGAAGGGTCTTCATCACCAAGATACCGGAAAGGGATTTTGGAAACAGAAAAACCTACGTCTTCGACCTACGCCGTCCTCGGATCAGGCCCCGCAAGTGAAGGGGGAAGGGAGAAAAACCCCTCCCCCAACCTCTTAGGGTCTACTCTTCCCTCTCTACCCTGTTGATGGCCTTGCAACTGGGACAGGTGATCTCCTCTTTAACAGGGGTGGAAAGCACCATGTAGTGGCGGCTGAGCACCCTGCCGCATCTCCAGCAGCGCTCCTCCACCCACTGTTCGCCTTCATTAGTGAACACCCTGACCTTGAAGGCCACGTTGATCCTGGGTCTCCTGCCCCTCCGAGGAGCCGAACTCCTTGCCTTCTTCTTGCTCAACACCTACATCACCTCCTTAGTTCACCTATATGAAATATAGGGTTCATGATAAAAATTTCAAAGGGAGAACTCCCTTAAAATGGGCCTCTCAAGCCTGTCAATAGTCTCTGCAATGCGTTCAAATCCCTTCTGTTCCCTGAAACCAGGGACCTCTATATAAACACGTTTTATTTGTTTGGCCAGATCCAGGGCCTGACGGAGGGCCGAGATGAGATCCCCCTCATACACCTCAAAGCTCTCCACAATAGTGGAGAGGGACTCCCCCTGGGCCCACATGTATCCGGCATCGGCAAGGTTCCAGTTCACCTTGCCACTCTCTCCCCCTCCCAGGTGGCGTTCTTCCAGGCCCACCACGTACTCCACCAGCTCCTCAACTTCTCTGCGAAGCTCCCTGTCCAGGACCTTGGATCTGATCCTGTTACGATCGGCGTCTCTGCCTATACAGACCAGGAGGGCTGCCGTCTCCAGGGCGCTGAGCCTGTCAAAAAGGCCCTCCAGGATCATCTCGGCCACCAAGAGCTCTTCTATATGGAGACGGCGAAGGATCTCCGCACCTATGCGGAAGGTGTTCTCCTCACTGAGATACCCCATCTCCCTCAGAACGGCACATTTACCCTCGAACTCCCTCACCAAATAGCCTGAGAGGAACTTAAGCTCCTTCTCCAGCTTCTGAAGCTTCTTGTTGAGATGCCTCTTCTTCCTATCGGTGGCCCTACACTGGGGGCGGTGGGGACAGAAATCGCACTGCTCCAACCGCAGGCTCTTCAGTTGAAATTCCAGACGGGAGATGGCCTGGACCAGATCCCTCCTTTTGAGCTCCAGTCTCTTGAGCCTTTTGGGCGAGACATTCTCCTCACCGTTCAGCTTCCCCTGAAGACCGGCCAGTCTCTCCTTTTTTACAGCAAGGGCTTCCTCCAGTTCCTCTTTGCGCCTGAGGAAGAGCTCCTCCTCGTACTGGCAGGTATAAGTGGGAAGGGACTCCAGCTGGCCCTTCACTTCCTCGATCCTTCTGGACAGGCGCCTCTTGTCCTCCTCGTGCTGGAAAGACCACAGGGAGGCAGAGAGAAAGTCCTCTATCTTCATGAAAGAACTGCGGGCCAGGAGGTTCACCACGGAGTTGTAGGAGAGCTTGAAAGAACTCTCAATGGGCTCAATGTTCCTCTCCCGATAGACGGGAATCTCCTCCTGGTCCCTGGGATCGAACCTCACCACCACGTACCCCACGTCGTCTATGCCTCTCCTTCCCGCCCTGCCCGCCTTCTGGAAGAACTCCATGTTGGTGAGGGGGCGGAAAGCGTGACCGTCGTACTTCACCACGGTATCGAAGCACACCGTCCGAGCGGGCATATTAACCCCCAGGGCAAAGGTGGAAGTGCAATAGACCACCTTGAGAAGCCTCTGCTCAAAGAGGACCTCCACGGCCCTCTTGATATGGGGCATGAGCCCTGCGTGATGGAAACCCACCCCCTTCAACAGGAGTCCCCTCATCTTATCGAAAAAGGGCCGGGCCTCCTCGGGGATGTCCAGGGAGTTGAGGTACTCCCTCACCCGGCGCTTCTCGGGATTGGTCAAAAAAGAATGGTACCTACCCAACTCGTAGGCATAGGCCTCCACCCGCTTCCGGTTGAAGAGAAAGTAGAGGGCGGGGAGCATCCCCCGGGCCTGAAGATCACTAATAACCTCCAGGTGATTAACGGCCTTGAAGATGGGGCCCTTCTTTCTGTCCCTGCGGTAAGCCTCCACCCGTTTCAAAACCCCTTTCAAAGGCTGGAGACCCGTCTCTTTGGTGATACCCAGAAGCTTGAGGGGCACGGCCCTCTTGGCGTAACGGACCACCTCCGTCTTTCTCTCCTTTATCACCTCCATCCAGAGGGCCACCTCGTGGGCATTGGGAGCCGTGGCCGAGAGACCCAGGATCTGGGTCTCGGAGGGCAACAAAACGATACTCTCCTCCCATGCAGCTCCCCTGTCCACATCGGCCAGGTAATGGACCTCATCGTAAACCACCAGAGTGGGGGCCTCTTCCAGGGTTCCCTCCTGGAGCATGTTCCTCAAGACTTCGGTGGTCATGACCAGCAAAGGGGCCCTGTCGTTCACTACCTCGTCACCCGTGATGAGGCCCACCCTCTCTTCCCCAAAGAGCTGGGAGAACTCCCTGAATTTCTGGTTACACAGGGCCTTCAGGGGAGCGGTAAAGATGATGCTTCCCCCCTTCTCCAGAATCTCCCAGGCTATGTGGTCCACTATAGCCGTCTTGCCCGTCCCCGTAGGGGCGGCCACTATGAGGTTTTTACCCTCCTGAAGCTTCCTGATGGCCTGCTTCTGGAAGGAGTCCAAGTTTTCATAGGGAATCATGGTACCCTTTCCTCCAGTCCTTCCGGGCAACTATATGTCTAAAATAGATTTATTCAACTCTTTGTGAATTTGGACACAACCATGACTTGGCTCCCCTCGATTGCAGGGATGGGGTAAAGGTCATAATTTAGTATGGGTTCCACCGGTGGAGGCAAAATGGAGAAGAACAGGGAACTGGCCAAAATCTTCGATAGAATTGCCGATTTTCTGGAGTTCAAAGGGGACAGTATCTACCGCATCAACGCCTACAGAAAGGCGGCCAGGGTGATCAAAGACCTCCCGGAAGACATAGAAGCGCTGTATAAAGAGGATCGCCTGAAAAGCATCCCCGGCATAGGGGAGAAGATCGCCTCAAAGATCCAGCAGTATTTTGAAGAGGGCACCATACAGAAGTTTGAAGAGCTCCGAAGAGAGATCCCCGAGGAGCTCATGGTCCTTCTGGACGTTCCCAACCTGGGTCCAAAGACCCTACGTCTGGCCTACCAGTCCCTGGGAGTGAGAAATCTGGAGGACCTGAAACGGGCGGTGAAGGACGGTTCCCTGGCCAGGCTGCCGGGCATGGGGCCCAAAAAGGTGGACAAGATCAGAAAGGGTCTGGAGATCTTCCTCAGAGGCCAGGAGAGGATGCTCCTGGGAGAGGCCCTGCAGATAGGGGAAAGGATTCTGGGCCACCTTTCACCCCTGGCCATCCGCATCTCCCTGGCGGGCTCCCTCAGAAGGATGAAAGAGACAGTGGGAGACCTGGACGTGCTGGCCACGGGAGACAGACACAACATAATCCAGGGCTTCGTGGAGACCCCCGGGGTGACCGAGGTGCTGGCCAAAGGAGAGACCAAAGCCTCCATCCTCATGGACGACCGCCAGGTGGACCTGAGGGTAGTGAAAGAAGAAGAGTGGGGCTCGGCCCTCCAGTACTTCACGGGCTCCAAGGAACACAACGTCCATCTCAGGGAGATGGCCAAAGAACGAGGCCTCAAGATCAGCGAATACGGGGTCTTCTCCATAGAGACGGGGGATAGACTGGCAGGGACCACGGAAGAGGAGGTCTACCACCTCCTGGGACTGGAATACATCCCCCCGGAACTCCGGGAAGATCGGGGAGAGATCGAGGCCGCCAGGGAGAAGAGACTGCCCAGACTGGTGGGATACGACCAGGTGAAGGGAGACCTCCACGTCCATTCCCGATGGTCCGACGGCACGGCAGACCTGGAAGAACTGGCCCGGGAGGGGGCCCGCCTGGGTTATGAATACATAGCCATCACCGACCATTCCAGGTCCATGAAGATCGCCCACGGCCTGGACGAAAGGAGACTGGAGGAACAGATCAAGGTCATCAGGGATATCAACTCCCGGAGGATAGGGTGCCATCTCCTGGCGGGGATAGAGGTGGACATCCATCCCGACGGCTCCCTGGACCTGGACGAGGCCGTTCTGAAAGAGCTGGACTGGGTGGTGGCCTCCATCCACTCCCACTTCCATCAGGATGCCACAGAGAGGTTGCTGGCCGCCTGCCGCTCTCCCTGGGTCCATTGCATAGGGCACCCCACGGGACGCATCATCTTCTCCCGGGACCCCTATCCCCTGGATCTGGATGCCATTCTCAGGGAGGCCGCCGCCACCGGCACCGCTCTGGAGATCAACTCCCACCAGGATCGGCTGGATCTCAACGACATTCACGCCAGGAAGGCTCAAGAGATGGGGGTGAAGCTGGCCCTGGGCACCGACGCCCATCATCTGGGACAGCTCTGGATGATACGCCTGGGCATTGGAGTTGCCAGAAGGGCCTGGCTTGAATCCCGCCATGTGCTCAATACTTACCCATTGGAGGAACTCCTGGCCCTCACCAAAAAAGGAATAAGGAGGAAATGATGCCCGTCAGTTACAGGAAGGTTCTTTGTGCAGTCAACATCACCGAATCCGCAGAGGAAGTGGTCCGGCACGCCGCCAGTATCTGCAAGAGGTACAACGCCACCCTCTATCTCCTCTACTCCATGGAAGAGAAAACGGCTGATGCCCTGGCCGCCAGGATAGGCCAGGTCCTGTCCGGAGAGGCCCTCAGGGAGTATCAACAGCTTCTCACCACCCTGGAAGAGAGGGACTCCTTCATCCTCAGAGACATGGCCATGAAGGCAGAAAACCTGAGTGGGTGCCAGGTGGAGACCATCATCACCCGGGGCAAACCCCACGAGGAGATCCTCAAGGCAGCCCAAGAGAAAGGGGTGGATCTCATAGTCATTGGCAGCCACAGCCTCCCCCCTCTGAGCAAGGTGCTCCTGGGATCCACGGCAGAGAAGGTGCTCCACAGGGCCAAACGTCCCGTGCTCTTGGTACCCATAACAAAAACAGGCTGAGGCTAAGGTTAAGTAAAGACTAGAGGTACTCTTTCTTCCACTTTTCCAGGAGGAAGAGGGCCTCCATGGGGGAGAGACGGGAGATGTCCAGGAACCGAAGCTCGTCCCTCAAGGGATCCTCCTCCATGGAGATGAGAAGGGGCTGCCCCACCACCGGGACCTGGGGCAGTCTGCCTCTCTCCAGAGTATTAAGGATCTCCACAGCCCTCTCCGTCACCTCCCTGGGAAGGCCCGCCAGCCTGGCCACGTGGATCCCGTAACTCCTGTCAGTGGCCCCGGGCACCACCCTGTGGAGAAAGACCACCTGATCCTTCCACTCCCTCACTTCCACGTTGTAGTTCTTCACACCGGGCAACAGAAAGGCCAGCCTGGTGAGCTCATGGTAATGGGTGGCAAAGAGGGTGAAGGCCCCCAGCCTGCCGGCCAAATACTCCACCGTAGCCCAGGCCAGGGCCAGCCCGTCGTAGGTGCTCGTTCCCCTGCCCACCTCATCAAGGATGACGAGGCTCTGCGGGGTGGCATGGTGGAGGATGTTGGCCACCTCCTCCATCTCCACCATGAAGGTGGACCGCCCCCCGACCAGCTGATCCCCCGTGCCTATCCTGGTGAGTATTCTGTCCACGGGAGAGAAGGTCATGGACCGTGCAGGGACAAAGGAACCCATCTGGGCCATGATCAACAGGAGGGCCACCTGGCGGATATAGGTGGACTTGCCGCTCATGTTGGGTCCCGTGATGATGTGGAGAGCCTCTTCGGGAACCAGGAGGGTAGTGTTGGGCACGAACTCCTCCTTCAGCTGGGCCTCCACCACGGGATGGCGGCCATCCTCTATATGCACCATCCTTTTCCGGGCCAGGGAAGGACGCACATACCCCCTGTCCAAGGCCACCCGGGCCAGGGACACCAGGACATCGGTGAGGGCCACCCGCCTGGCAGCCTCCTGGATCCGATCCACCTCCCGGGACAAGGACTCCCTGAGCTGGAGAAAGAGCTCCTGTTCCAGGGCCACGGACCTCTCCCTGGCGGAGAGAATGCGATGCTCCAGCTCCTTGAGCTGGGGGGTGATGTAGCGCTCGGCGTTGGCCAGGGTCTGCTTCCTCTCGTAGTGGTCCGGTACCTTGGACAGATGGGCCCTGGTCACCTCGATGTAGTATCCAAAGACCCTGTTGAAACGCACCTTTAAACTGGGAATGCCGGTGGCCTCCCGCTCCCTGGCCTCCATCTCCTCCAGGACACGCTCTCCACGGAGGGATAAATCCCTCAACTGATCCAGCTCCCGGTGATAGCCTTCCCTAAATATCCCCCCCTCCTTCCAGGAAAGGGGGGGTTGGTCCACCAGGGCATCTTTCAGGAGGATGGCCAGATCCTCCATGGAGTCCCACCCCTTTTTTAGGGCCTCCCACAAGGAGGACTCCAGAGGGGTCAGCCGGGAGCCCAGTTCCTTCAACACTCCCAGGGAGTCTCTCAAAAGAGCCAGATCCCGGGGAGTGGCCAGGCCCAAAACCACCCTGCTGGCCAAACGTTCCATGTCCCTCACCCGTTGGAGGAGGGTTTCCAGGGATTCCAGGACATGCCTCCCCTCCACAAGCTCTCCCAGGGCCCCCCACCTCTCCTCCATCCCCCGGGAATCCAGGAGGGGGTGGAGGAGCCATTGGGTGAGAAGACGCCTCCCCATAGGGGTTTTCGTCCTGTCGAGGACAGCCAA
>Ga0256830_1001404_pt1 | contig 17149 bp, 10 predicted proteins | sample 128326metaG_FD_190537 | JGI IMG/M metagenome (GOLD analysis project Ga0256830, IMG submission 190537) | Hydrothermal vent microbial communities from Lau Basin, Pacific Ocean - 128-326 | ecosystem: Environmental > Aquatic > Marine > Hydrothermal vents | place: Pacific Ocean: Lau Basin | collected... | reverse complement strand
AATAAAAAAAAAAAAAAAAAATAAAATTTATAAATAAAAATTTGATTTTAAATTAAAAAAAAAATAAAAAATTAAATAATTAAATATTTAAATTAATAAATTTTTTCTTTCAATGAATAAATAAAATTAATTAATTATTTAAATCCGGAATTTGCATTGACCATTATTGCAGGTTTCTAATCCACTCACACAGCATGATTGTCCATCACAACAATATTCTACACCTTGAGTACAACATCTTTGACCACAACAGGTTTGTCCAGGAATGCAAGTATGACCATCAGGACAGCAGATAAGAGCTTCAGATATGCATTGACCATTACAACATTGTTCACCTAATTGACAACAAGTTGCAATTCCCATATCATTGATGCAACATTCTTCACCTACTTGACAACAAATTTCATCTCCAGTAAGAGGACTGATACAAATATTCTCTTGTCGACAACAACAATATAATGTTTGACTTATGTTATCTAAACAACAATCTTCATTTGGTTGGCAACATATTTGATCGCTTAAATTAAAAGGATTAAAACAAATATTTTGTTCCATACAGCATTGGCCGTTTGAGAGACATATCTCACCTGGTTGACAACAAGTTTTATCTGCAGTACTTGGATTAACACAACATAATTCACTACAACATTGTTCACCACAACAGATTTCATTGGGTTGACAACAAGTTTCAGTTCCAGTATTAGGGTCTGAACAACATTCTCCTGAACAACATTGACCATTACAACATGTGTCATCGATATCACATACTTGCTCATCACCATTAGAATTAGAACAGCATTTTTGAGTTAATGGGTTTATACATTGTCCATTACAACAAGTGCCATTGATATCACATACTTGCTCGTTACCAGTAGAATTAGAACAGCATTTTTGAGTTAATGGGTTTATACATTGTCCATTACAACACTCCGTTCCAGGAGCACAACAATTAGATCCACAACAAGTTTCTCCGTTATTACAAGTATGCCCGTCAGGACAGCATATAAGAGAATTGTTGATGCATTGTCCATTGCAACATGATTCGTTAGAAGAACAGCAAGTTTCAGTTCCAGTTGCATAATTATAACAAATATTAGAATATTTACAACATTGTCCAGAAACACACAATTCATTTGGTTTACAGCAAGATTTAGTTCCGGTATCGAGATTTTCACAACACAGTTCTGAACAGCATTGGCCATCACAACAAAAATTTTCTTCAAGTTTACAACAAGAGCTAATTGAACCATCAAAATTTTCGCAACATGGATATGAACAACATTGTCCATTACAACATTTGTCTCCAAGTTGACAACAAGTTTCAGTTCCAGTATTAGGATCTGAACAACATTTTCCTGAACAACATTGTCCATTACAACATTTGTTTCCAGGTTGACAACAAGTTTCAGTTCCAGTATTAGGGTCTGAACAACATGTACCTGAACAACATTGTCCATTACAACATGTGTCTCCAGGTTGACAACAAATTTCAGTTCCAGTGTTAGGGTCTGAACAACATGTACCTGAACAACATTGATCACCACAACAGATTTCTCCACTACTACATGCAGTAGAAGAACAACAATTTAAGTTTTTATCTATACATTCGTTATTGCAGCATTTTTGTGAAGAAGTACAACATTTAGTACCACAGCATTCTTCATCACTACCACAAATCAGGTCATTATTAGGACAGCATTTAAGATTTTGACTAACACATTGATTATGACAACATTGTTCTGATGAAGTGCAATCAGAATCTGTCTTACAATAACAAGTACATTGTCGAGGTTCTGAACATGTACCATCAATACATAAAGTATTTAGTGGGCACTGAATATTACAACCTCCACAATTACATGGATCACTAAGAATATTAACAAGTTTGCCATTACAACATGTTAAACCATTTATAGTATCTCCGTTATGATAACATGTTCCATTATCATCACAACAATTACAATGTAAACCGTTACAACAGATGGTTCCATCACTAAGAGATGAATTTGATTGAGCACAATAATAGTTACCATTTGTATCTTGATCACAACAATTATTTGGATCACAAAGAACACTATCACAACATACTCGATGAGGATTTTCAGCAGATTGATCTCCATGATTAATACAAGTTCCTAAAACTGGATCACAACATTGTGAAGGAGCACAAGGAATTTGTTCACATCCACATGATGAATTATTTGATAAAACACATCCTTGACATCCACAACAAGTTTCATTTGATGAACAAATATTACCACATAATCCACAATTATTAGGATCATTGTTTAAATTAACACAGTTACCATTACATACAGTTTCACCTTCATTACATAAAACACTACTACCGCTACTACTACTACTACTACTACTACTAATACTACTACTACTACTATTTTGTCTTAAAATATTAGGATTTTTATTTGTTTTTTCAATTAATTGAAATTGTATATTTTCTGAGGATGAAGAAGATGATTTTTTAGATAATAGTGAGATTGTTGATGATGAAAATTTAGAATAAGGAGATTTTGTTACAATTTGAAATGAAGAAAATGAATCAAAGTATTTGTTTTCATAATGATTATTTTTTCTATTATAAAATTCTCTAATACTCATTTTTTTTATTATTTTTTTATTTTTTTTTTTAAATTCTTTTTTCCTTCTTGAAAGAATATAAATAATTTTATGATTCCTTTTAAAATTTATTAAAAAAAATATTTGGTATTACATTTTTTTTAATTTAAAATTAAAAGGAAAAAAAATACTTAAAAAGAATTTCAAAATTTATAGAATATATTTTTTTAATTAAATATAAGATTGTACAAAAATTGAAATTTAAAAAAAAAATGGCAACTTCGCCATATTATTTACGAAGTATTGATAAACAAATTCTGGATAAAAGATTTTATTCGAATGAGTCTAATTATTTTAAAAATGTTTCTTCATTTGATTTATCACAACAAATTAATCCTCAAAGAAAAGTTTATACAACTGATGCACATAATGTTCATATATCATATGAAGAAAAAAATAAAGGTGATAGAAATAATAATTATAGAAGTAGTTCTTATTCTGCGTTGCCAATATCATCATTAGAAATGAAAAAAAGAAGATCTAGTAGTAATAAAAAAGTATTGCAATTTTCAGCTATTGAAATCGATTTTGTAAATAAATTAAAATTATATGGAGTCAAACGAAAAGAAATAATAAAAAATAAAAAAAGAATTAATTCTGAAATTGAGAGATTAAAATCTCAAATAGCAAAAAAATCATTACAATTAACTCGAAATAATGAACAAAAAATCAATATTGGAAACAAATTTATAATAAACAGGAAAAAAAAGAATAATTATATCCGTTTCAATGTTGCTGATATTTTGGAAATTGTTGAAAAACTTTTTGGAGAAAATAATCTAGATAAAGTCATTTCCGAATTAGAACGTCTTCATGCTGAACGATGTGCTCCAGGTACTGAAATTAAACTTTCATACAATTTAAAATAAAAAAAAAAGAATTTAAAAAATTTATAGAAAGTAAAAAAAAAAATTGAATTTTATTTTTTTTTTTTCAAATAACCTTTTGAGACAATAAAGGTAGAGAAGGAGAAGATATTGAAGAAGAAGAAGAATAAATACGTTTTCGTTTTTTTCTTCCTTTTTTCTGATTGTTTTTTTCATTATTATCATCACTAATAAATGTAGAATGATCTGAAGAATTAGAAGTTGAAAATGTTCTTTTTCGTTTTTGTTTTTGTTTTTGCTTTTGTTGTTGATGATAATATCGTTGTTTGGAATATGAAGGAGGTGTTGATTGTAGGTTAGGATTATTATTTGTTGCCACTGTCGTGGAAGTAAAAGTGGGAGAAGACAAAGATTGGAATTTTGATGAAGGAGATTTATGAGGAGAACTAAGATTTAGAAAATAATCTTCCCGGATAGTTATTCCTTCAAGCCATTTCTTCTGTACTTCTCGACCAGTTCGAGGATCGATTTTTGTAGAAATAGTAAGCTTAATATTCTGAGCATCAAAAACAGGCATGTAGAAATCTTTGTTCCAACGAGGTTTATCAACTCTACCAATTTGTTGAAGCCATGAGAAAAAACAATTTTTAAATTCTTCGAATCCAATATAACTTTTCTTTCGTCGAATGACTATTTCTCGCTCATCCAAAAATTGTTGAAGAGGATGTGTATTTTTAATATTCTCATTACTAGCAATCTCAAAAAATGGAGGTAAAACTTTCCAGATATCTTGATTACCATAAAGATCAGAATACATAATATAGTACCTATTTGCTTTCTGAATGAAGTTTCCTAATTGATCATATATTTTCTGATTTAAATGAGGATCACTTTCAGATTTAGGAATATAAACATTAAAAGGAATGACAATTAGTCGACGTTTTAAGCTGCCAGCGTCATCCATCCAAGTTGTGATCATTTTATTAGCAGCCATAAAAATAGCAGAATCAAATTTTTCAATTATAGGATCACCGAATTTTCTTGCAACAGATACTTCTTCTCCAACTGCACAACTGTGAAATTCAGCTTGATCCCATTTAAAATTAGAATTAATATCAAAACCAATAACCACATACTTATTAATTAAACTTGATAAAGCCCATTGTTTCTCTATATTGTTGCTAAGAATTCCAATACTATTCAGAGGATAGACTTTACGAATAGCAGTTAACCAAGAAGATTTACCAGTTCCAGCATATCCTAGAAGTAAGACAGCAACTTCCCAATTCTCATTTCTTCCGTGTAAAGGATAAAAAGCTCTTCCAGTAAGAGCCCAAATCCATTCTCTTACATCAGTAGTGAATTCCTGAGACCTTAAAATTTGAGAAAGTGCTGGAGTTTTAATATTTCCACAATTTTTATCCCAATGATGAATAAATTCTTGATCAATATAATTACATGAAACAATATCTCGATCTAGTCGTAAAGCTGTTTGACCATGTTGTGAATCATCTAGACTACTTGTAACAGGATTCTCTTTACTAACATTATAAGGGTAAAAAGTATCTGTAGGAAGATAGTAAACTCCATTTCGAAAAGATATGTAGTAACGATTGGGTTGAAGTTCAGGAAAATAGGGAGTTCTGAATTCACAAAGGAATCTAATTGAATCTTCAAGATTTCGAACACCATTAGAAGTTGCAAGAATATAAATATCTGTTTCAGTATCAATACAAATAGCACTATAAACGAATTCTCGTATTGACATAACTCTTTGCCAAGCATGAGTAAAATATCCCTCAGAAGAAAATATTGGTGCGTAAACATCTTTTTTATATCGTCTATAATTTTTCTCAGAAAGTTTAAGTTGGAAATATTTAGTTAAAATACAGAATCGGTGTTTTTCAGGAATATCTTCAATATGTGAAAATTTCAAAATTCCAATTCCAGATGGAATAGTTTCTTCTGGTTTAGAACTCAGCTGTTGAATTCGAACAACATTATAAAGTAGTCGAAAAGCATGATATTGAATATCAAGAAGATTTTGAAATCTAATTTCATATGCTCCACTTCGAGGATGATTACTATTTTTCAAATTAGCAAATAAAAATTTCAAATTCAAATAAGTTGTAGGACGAGTATAAGTTTTTTCAAGCTGATGAAGATCTGCTAGAGTTAATGGAGCATCAGGATCAAGCTTTAAATTTTCTTTTGTTCTTCTAACAATATCATCAATTTTTTCATTTTGTTTCACAGTCCATAAGTTTTCAAGAGCTGTAAGTCTACTAACAAGATACTTCTCATCAAAATTTTGAAGAGTTACTTCAGAAGTCTCTGGTTTAGTAATATCATCAACCATTTTCATCCATTTTTTTCGTCTTTCTCGTTCATATTCAGCTTCTAATTCACTATCCGAAAAAAAACTCACATCTTCATCTTCATCTTCATCTTCATTATCATTATCATCACTTGTTGTTGTTGTTATTGACGTTGATGATGAAGATTCTGTAATTTTTTCAGATGATGAATAATATTCAGAATTTTCACTAGATGATGATATTATAGATAATATATCTAATACTTCATCATTTTTTTCATCATTACAAGATTCTTCATTTATTTCACTATTATTATTTGTATCTGTATTTAACTTTTCTTCATCATCTCCATAATTACTAGTTGATGTAGATAATAATTTCATCTGTTTTTCTTTTGTTATTCCCATACGTCTTATAGCTTGTTCTGTTCTTTTTTTATTACTATCATTATTTCTTTTTTTATTTAATAATAAAGATGAAGATGATGTTGATGATAATGATGATGATGATTCTTCATAATCAGATAATTCAGATAATCCCCCCATAATTTGTTTTTATAAAAATTAAAAAAAAAAAGAAAACTGTAAACTTTAAACACGGGGGTTTTATTAAAAAACCGTTTTTTTTTCTGAAAAACCAAAAACCAGTTTTTTTCCTTCTATGATTCTCTTTTTATTGAAAAAAAAAAAAAAAAAATAAAAAAAAAAACAAAAGAAATTTTTTTTTTAAAAAATTATGATTTTCTCCTTTTATTTTAAAAAAAATATACTTATTTTTAACTGATTTTTTTTAAAGTTTTTTTTATAATTAAAATAAAAAGAATTATGTGCTTAGAAGGTTAAAAAAAGAAAAGTAATTTATTAAGTTAAAGATTAAAAGAAAAAAATAAGAAATTAATAATATTATTCATATAAAAAAAAATCATTATAAGTTTGTTTTTTTATATATAATTATTATTAAAAAAAAATATCATAGTTTTTCATAATAATATACTGTGTAATGTACTATGAAATATTTAGTTTGACTTAAAAATCAATAAATTAAAATTGAATTTTATCATTATCATTTGATACATAGAAAAATAATATAAGAAGAAGCAGCTTTAAATTAAAAAATTGAAGAAAATAAAAATAAATAATATGGAGAATCTTCATATAGTAAGTTCTCTTCCTATACGTTGGCCTATATTAAGATAATTTTCTAATGATAATTCAAAAATGCAAATTAATTAATAAATTATTAATATTTTCAATTAAATTTCTAGATGATGTTATTTATTATCTTTATTATCTTATTTAATTATCTGAAAAATATTATGAATACAATTATTTAAATATACATAACAATAAAAAAAAAGAATTTTTATTTTAAACACTACATAATCACTACATACTCTACTGTAATATACATTACATTATACTTAATTTTTATGTTAAATATTTCTAAAATTTTCTCTTATTGTATTTTCGTAAAATTAATTCTTTTCTTTTATTAATGATTCTTTCTAATTATTTTTTTTTATATTACATTATTTTATTAATTTTTTTAACAATTAAAAATTGATTTTATATACTTATTAAATATTATTTTTATTTGAGATAAATCACGTTATTTTTTTGCTTTTTATTTTTCAGTTCTAAAAAAAGAGTTAAAAAAGAAAATAATTTTTAAATTAAAAAAAAAAAGGGAAAAAGGAAAAAAAATGAATTCAAGTGATGAATGGCAAGAGAATTTAAAAGAAGCTATTAGAGACCTTATTCATATAAAAGATGATAGTTTTGATGAACTCGATCCAAAATATGAGCTGGAAATGAGAATGGGCCATTTCATTGATCAAATGGGAGGAAAAAAGCAATTTCTTTGCTCAGTTGAACGTTTTTGGTTTTACTACTATCTCAGAAAATTTCGAGAATCTCGAGGAATTGCCGACGATCAAAACAGCAGTGCTACTAGTCATTTGAATACTGTTAACACAGATGGCTATCCTTATTTACTTGTGGATCGTATTTACAATAATGGTACGAGAATCCGATCCGAAAGATCTAAAACGGGATCTAGAATAATACGAAAAATTGTTCTTCATGCTCTTGATATTAGTCTATCTGGTTCTGTCTACGACGTTCGTTTTCGGTTGGCTCTCGAATCCGACAGCTATGTTTCACGCAGAAATAGTCTCGAAATAATTAAGCTTATTGAAAGACGAAGCTTCCTAGTTCAAGATAAATGGCTATTCGAGTTTAGTAAAGTCTGGACTGGAGAAACATTTTATTTGGCGAAACAAGCTAAACCACGTTATCAAATCGAGATCGAATACGTATTTAACAATCTTAAAGATCTTCATCATGATGAAAATTTCATATCGGATTTTGCTGAACAAGTCTGTTATCTTCTTGAACCTCCGTCTAATTACATACCAAGAGAACAGAGACTAGGACTAATGAAACGACAAAAACAAGAATTAGTTCCATTCTTTTCTCAATCTTCTTCTTCATCATCATCTCAACAACTACCAGCACCACCACCACCACCACAACAACAACCACTACTACCAGAACAACAATATTTCTCGTCTTATTATGAAGACGATCCTCATTTTCATCCACCTTATCATCACCAATCTCATTCATCACACGTACCACCACCATCATCATCATCATCTCTACGTGAAAATTCTTATTATGACAGGAGTCAATTTCATTATGAAAATGAAATACAATCTCGACCTCAACAAGTACGTTCACGATCTCAATCTCGTTCTCGTTCTCGTTCTCCTTCTTTCCGAGACATTCATCAAAATCAAACTCATCAATTGGTTCCAATGACTTTTTATGATCAAGATGGAAAACCTATCAAAGCTTATGTTGATTCATTTCAGTTACAATCTCAGTCTCAGTCTCAATCATATCCACAACCACAACAACTGCATCTATCCTATGATGATAAATCTTCATCATATAATCATTATCATTATCATCACAGAGAACGTAGAGGAGAATATCGTTATAATCGATACGATTCTTCATCAACTGTAGGTGTTGTTGCGTCTGATATTCATCATAACCATGATCGTAATCGTGATCTTGATTATGATAAGTATTATGGCCGAAAACGTAAAATTTACGATGATGACGAATATGAAGAAGATCGTTATTTTCGAGATCAAAACCGTCGCTACAGCAACTATTTTAATTCTCGTTACAACAAGAAAAAACCAAAATCTCGTTTCGAAAGCTACGAATACGAAAGAGAACAAAAAAGATTCAAAGTAGTCTTATCTAAAGATCAATCTCATATGCATTCATTCTCCCCATCTTGTTCTCCACCGAAATCACCACCACCACCATCATCATCACCATCACCAAGATCATCAAATTCTTCTTCTATGAAAAAAGACGATACTTATAATTTCAATATTGGTAAGATTACATGATTATATTTATTTTTTTATTCTTGTTTCTTTTTTTACTATCAATTTATTTATGAGTAACAAAAAAAGAGAGAGAGAATAGTCTCTGATAAAATAACAAACTCAAATTGTTTATACATTATATCCTTATAAAGTATAACTTATGAATTGACTGATTTTCTTTTCTCTTTCTCTTTAAAATTATTAAAGATGATACTGATAACGAGAAAAACACTATTCAAGAAGAAAATCATCATGATGATACTGCTGGTACTAACTATACAAGTAATGAGAAGGAAAAAAACAATGAACAAAAAAACTATTATCATGAACATGAACATGAATATGAAGAACATGAATATGACAAAAATGATGAAACTGACGAAGGACAAGGAGAAAATCGCTTCGATAACATTTCTGGAGATAAAGAAGATCCTTCTTCATCTTCCTCCTCTTTTGATAAAAACAAAAGCTTCAAAATGACTGATCTGATTCTTCGTGATGATTACAACTCAGATTTGGATGAATAAATTCTTATTTAACAAAATTCTTTTTTTTTTTAACACACACACACACACACACACAAATTTATTTGGAATGAATTTTAAAGATTTTTTTTAAACAATTTATTATTTTTTGAATGTTTTCCCGTTGAAATTTTTGAAAGAAAAAAAAACTTTTAAAACTAAAAGTAACTTGTTTGAATTTAAAAAAAAAAAGATAAATATTATGTCTTTGGAATTCAGTATTGAAGAAATTGAAGAATTTGAAAAACGATATTTCTTTGGAAAAAGTAATATTCATATAGCAGAAAATCCACTTGATCTTGAGTGGAGTTGGAATGAAATGAATCAAGTTGTGAAAAAATTGTGTTTTTTTCCTTATCAAGAACAGCTTAGTCCAGAATGGAAAAGAATTAGAACTTATGAATGTTTTATTTCGGCAAGTACTATTGCATGTATTACAGATGGATCAAATCCATATAAAACTGAAAATGAGCTTTTCCTAGAAAAAACGAATCAAAAACCACCTGATTTACTTAATGATGCTATGATTCATGGAATCTTAAATGAAGATTTAGCTGCTACAATGTATGCAAAAGAAAAAAAGAAAGTTCTTTTTAAATTTGGAATTATTCCTCATTCGACTTATAAATTTTTAGGAGCTTCAGTAGATAGAGTCACACTTGATGGAAGAAATGTTGAGATTAAAACTCCTCTTTATTCTACTGTTTATTTAGATGAAGATTTAGAATTTGTTTTGAGAAAATATAAATATTATTGGCATCAAATTCAAATGCAAGCATTTATTACTGGATTACCTATTACTGATTTTGTTAGATATGGAATTCCTCCAAATGAAAATCATTATGAAAGAGAAGTTTTAAGTATTGTTGAAGTTCCTACTGATTATACATGGTGGGAAACTTATAAAAATAATATTCTTTCATTTGCTGAAAAAGTTATTTCTTATCGTAAAGAAAATCCCAATTGGGATAAAAAGAAATGGCCTGAATCTGAAGAAAATGAAAGGCGTTTAAAAGAAATCTTATCTAAAAATAAAAAATAAAATTTCCATTTTTTTTTTGAAAAAAAAATTAATTATCGTTTTTGAATGAGAGAAATTATAAATCTCTTTTTATTTTAGAAAAAAAAAGAATAAAAAAGAATAATAAAAAAAGTAAAAAATAAAGAGTATTTTAAAAAAAAATGGAAAATTCTCAGAAAAGGAAAAAAAAGACGACAAAATCTAAAAAGAAAAATAAGAATAAAGCAGTGTCGAAAAAAGTAGAAAAAAAAGAAGAGGAATCATCAATTAATGAAAATCCTAAATTTAATATTAATGAATTAAATACGAATGAACAATTTAAGAACATGATACCTCCGGGAATGGAAGGATTTGTTTCAGCTTTTATGCCTAAAATATCTTCGATGTTTGATGGAATAGAAGCAAATTTAAATGAACGGAAAACAAAAGAAAAAAAGAAAAAAAATAATGATAGTAATGATAATGAAGAAGAAGAAAAAGAAGAAAAAATGAAGTTTCCTTCAGTATACAAAGACGAAGAAATAAAAGAGCCAGAAGAGCTTTCGGAAAGAAGTGTTGTATCTAAAAAAAGTCGAGATATTCGTCAAAAACATGTTATTTATGATGGATTTAATAAAAAAATTCTTGAGTGTTTAGAAATGCTCTCAGACAAATTACCTCATAATAAAGAGAAATATAAGCGGTTATCTAATCTTATTGAATCTACAGTAAAAGTAGATAAAACTAAACCAATGAGTATGTGGAAGAAACTAATAGCAGATCCTCCTGGAGCTGAGCCTGGATATATTAAGAATCTTATTAAGAACTTCAGTTTGGAAAACGCTGAAAAATTTCTCGAAGCTACTAAAGATAATGTTATTATGAGAGCTTTAGAAGCTGAAAAAAATAAAAAATATTTTAAACCCAATGACTGGAAAATTCTTTTTGAAGAATTAAATGAACTTCTTTTTTATAGTGATGCTACAGAAATAGCGAATCCTGAATTAATGACTAATATACAAGAAATGGCTGAAGAATTATATAAAACACGTTCACTTGATCATGAAAAAATGGATTTCAACGAGTTAAAAAAACTTGTAGGTGAAGCTATATTTAAAAATAAGAAAGTTATGAGTGGAATTCAAGATTTAGTTACTGATATTATAGAAAAAGCTGAAGAATCTGAAGAAAAACATACTCTTCCAGTTCCTGATTCTTTTATGAGACTTATGCAAAAATTTCAAAATGTCGAATAAAGTATTTTTTTTTCAAACAAACATTTTTTTTTACATTACAATATTTATCTTTATTCAAAAAGATAATTGAATAAAAAAATTTATAATTTTTTGTAATTTAAAATTTTAATAAGATTACTGTTTATTTTATTTCCTTTTGTTTGTTTTTTTTTTAATTTTACATTTATAAATTAAAGAATGGAATATTTAAATTTTGGAAAACTGAGAAAAAAAAATGAAAAATAATAATAAAAATACTGAAAATAAAATAGAAGAGAATGAAAATGAATTTAGCAGCAGCAGCAGTAGTAATAGTAGTAGTAATGATGATGAGAAAGAAAGAAAAAAATTAAAAATTATATCTGGTGGACAAACAGGAGCAGATCAAGCAGGTTTGCGTGCTGCACAATATTTACATTTTGAAACTGGAGGTTGGGCACCGCCTGGATTTATGACAAGCTGTGGACCACAGCCAAAATTGAAACAAGAATTTGGTCTTAAAGAAATATCTGAAAATGGTTGTAAAAATGTAGCAGCACTTTATGTTAGACGATCAATGATGAATGTTGATTATGCAGATGCAACTATCGTATTTCGATTACGACCAAGCATAGGAACTGATAAAACTATTATATATTGTAAAACCGGAAAATGGGAAAAAAAGATAAATGAAAAAAATATTTTTTTCATTCGTCAACAACAATCGTATTATCGACCTTGTCTTGTAATACAAGATCTTTCTCCTGAAGCACTAGAAACTAATATTGCATCAATTGTTAATTTTTTGAACTATTATCGTGTAAAAACAGTTAATATTGCTGGTCATCGTGATGATGATACAGCAGGAATGAAAAATTTCGAAGAAGCTGTTTATACAACTCTTGTAGTAGCATTTCAATCATTTTTACATTGTAATTGTAATTAATAAATTACCTTAATATATTTTATGTTTTATTACAAAGATGTATATAATATTATTTACAAAAAAAAAACAATTTAATCGAATATAAAAATAAAAATAAATAGAAAATAAAAAAAAAAGAAAAATAAAAAAAATCTATCTTTTAAGTGGACAATTATATGGTTTGAAATGAGTTCTTTTTATAGGAAGTTTGGCTTCTTTGAATTTTCGTTTAAATTTTTGAGTTAAAATGTCTATGGTTTTTTCTGGTACTTCACAAATAGTTTCACCTCTTTTTCTTGTTTTAAGTAAACCTCCAGCTTCTTCTAGATCTTTAGGAGCAGATTGGCATTGAAGTGGAGTTCCATTATTATAAAGTGCTAAATTAACCCATAAATTTGAATCTTGTAATTTTGAAGGATCTTCCCATGTTGTAGCATTAGTAATGGTATTATACCAATAGTTTCGTTTTTCTTTAGGGTCATATGCAAGTCTCCAAGTACTTGGATCTAAATAAGCCCAAGCGAAATTCCGAAGAGGATCAATTGCTAGACAGCATTGCCCATAGTTTTCAGTCATGATTTTATAAACTTCATTTTGAATATTATCAAGATCTTTTCGGTCTATATCTTGAGATAGTTTTTTCATTTGAGTAAGAAGTTTATTATGAAAAGTTCGAGTAGTTGAATCAAGATTAGAAATTCGTTTTTGAAGTTCCCGATAAATCTCTTTTTCTTTAGGATCAGTAGAATTTTTGTATTTTTCAATATTAAATCGTTTTAAAGTTGAATGAATAGCTTGAGAAACTTTCCAACAATCAACTTCAAAATTCTCAAGAATATACTGTATAAGATCAAGTTTTTGTTTGAAAAAATCAATAATAATATCTTTTAATTCATTTTTAGTAAAAGGAAGACTGTATTTTTGTTTTTTCTGTTTTGGTTTTATTCTAGATTTTAATTTTTTTTCAAGATTTTCATCATCGACAATTAAACCTAGACTTAATCCAGTTTCTCGTAAAACATCTTTACTCAATTTATTAAAAATTCCTTTATAAATTATTGTTGTTTGATTCCATACATTCTCAAGATCTTCTCGTGTTAAAGACACATTTTGTACCCAATTACTAAGCTTACCTTTTTCAGATACTATAAATTCTTTTAAATTTAATTTATCTAGTAAATCAATAAAAATTTGATTTCCAGTTAGTCTAATTTCTGCTGCAAGCTTTTTTGATTCTTCAAAATTTTTTTGTGACATTTATTTTTTTTTTATAATTTTTAATTATTGATAACAAAAAAATAATTAAATTATATCTGAAAATTTTATATATAAAATTTATTTTTTGGTTAAAAACAAAGAATTAAAAAAACAATAAGAATCAATTATTTTTTTTTTTGACAATAACTATATAATTATAATATAATAATTGAATTTGATTGAATTATATCTTCTTCATATAGTGGTAAATTTTGACAAGAAAAAATAAGTTGATTTAGTTGATAATTTTCATTTGGTAACGTATTTTGTGTCCACCACCATGACGACGATGACGACGATGATGACGATGATGACGATGATGACGATGATATAGTAGGTATGTTTTTAAATTCTTGAATTGAAAAATTATCCTTTTGTAATGACATTTGTATAATATTAATTAATAATTATTCAAAATTTAAAATCTATAGTAATAATTTTACAAATTCTTTAAAAAATACTATACTTTTTTTATGAATTTTAAAAAAAAAATAAATATTTATTTGAAAAAAAAAATTAAAATATATTTGTAAAAAAAAAATAACGAATTTAATTTAATTTATTTAAAATAATTAAAAAGATTTAATTTAATTGTTTTTTTTTAATTTGAAATTCCACCAGATCTGGCAAAATTAACAATTGATTCAGTTGATCTATTACCAGTATATTGAATGTATTGCTCACTAGGGAAACCGTTTGGATAAAAACGGATAGTAGGAGTTCCATAAACTCCATGATATTTAAATTCTTCCATATTATCTTTAGAGGAAATTGCAATAATATCATAGTTTCCATCTTGTTCAAGAATATCATAAGCTTCATTCCAAGCATTCATCATAGCTCTACATGGTCCACAATTTTCATTATAGAATAATACTAGAGCAGGTTTTCCGGTTCCAATAATGGGATTAAAATCTACTCCTGGAATGAGTTTATTTTGTTGTTGTTGTTGGGATTGAGGCTGTGTTTGAAATTGATTTTGTTGTTGTTGTTGTTGTTGAAAATGAGGACAGGAAGGATGATGAATTTGCTGTTTTTGAGGAATTCCATTAAGCATGTTTGGTGATGGTGGAGTATTATTGAATAATTGGCCTTGACCTTGATTTTGTTGAAGAAGAGATGGATTTTGATGATGATGATAATGTTCTTCATCTTCATGACGTTTTTTAAGAAAGAAAATTACAAAAATAATAATTGCTGCAATAACAGCTACAACTGAAATCCCTACTAAAATATATAAAGTGGTATTATTTTTCATATATCCATGTTCAACTTGATGACGTGGAGATGGAGCTGATATATATGGATCAGACATTTTATTTTTTTTTCTTTTTTTTAGATAAAGATATAAATTATTTTTTTTTTAAAAAAAATTTTTAATACTAATTTTTTCTTCATATAAAAAGTTAATCATATTTTATACAAATTGATTTTTTTTAAAAATTATTTAAATTTAAATATTATTTAAAATAATTTCTTGAAATTGTTTTTTTATAATGAGAATTATTGCTTGTTAATTTATTATGAATAGTAAGAAATTAAAAAATTTTTTAATAACTTTAAAAAGTAAAAATTTTATTAAAATTAAATTTTAAAGTTAGAATATAAATTTAAATTAAAAAAAAGAAGAAAAAATAAAAATGAATGAAAAATCATGTTCGTATCCATCATCAACAACAATGATGAAAAGTTGTTCACAAGAACCTTATTTTAAAGAAAAACTCTTTTTTAAGAAAGGTGAAAGAGAATATATAAGTGCAGCATCGTCATCAAAAACTTTTCATCAAACAGAAACTCCGATCTTTAAGAGTGTTAAAGTGAGAAATATTCCATTAGAACCTGATGATTTGGTAACTAAAGAATATGTAGATTCTATGACACAAAAAATTAGATGGAATAAAAGTATTAAACAGTTTTGGGATCCTACTTCTAGTCTTCCTTCTAATGCTTCTGATAAAGATGAATATATCTCATTAGTTACGGCAAATGGATGGATAAAAAATTATATATATGAATATAATTCTAGTACAGGAGATTGGACAGAGATTGTTCCTACGGAATATTATGCTGTGTGGGTTGAAGAAGGAAATGTTTTTAATAATTCTCAAATAGTGTTTAATGGAGAATCATGGGTAAAACTTGGAGCGTATCTTGATCATAATAATTTACAAAATAAAGGAATAAAATCTCATTCTGAAATAGATAATCATATTAATGATACAAGTATTCATTATGTTCAAACAGCAATAGATCATAACAATTTACAAAATAAAGGAGTAAAAACTCATAGTGAAATTGATAGTCATATAAATGATACAAGTATTCATTATAGTCGTTCAAGTATTAATCATGATGATCTTCAGAATCGTGGATTTCATTCTCATACTGAAATTGATACTCATATTGATGATTTAAGTATACATTTTACAAAAGGAAGTATCAAACATGAAAATTTACAAAATGCAGGAACTAAAAGCCATGTTCAAATAGATTCTCATATTGATGATACAAGCATTCATTATGCTCAAACATCAATAGACCATGCTAATTTATTAAATAAAGGAATGAAAACACATAGTCAAATCGATAGTCATATAGATGATACCAACATTCATTTTACTCAGGGAAGTATTAATCATAATTTGATTCAAAATGTAGGAATAAAAACCCATGCAGAAATAGATAGTCATATTAATGATTCAAGTATTCATTATGTTCAAACTGCGATAGACCATAACAACTTGCAAAATAAAGGAACGAAAACACATGTTGAAATAGATAGTCATATTAATTCAACATCTAATCCGCATTCAGTGACTAAATCTCAAATTGGACTAGGAAATGTTAAGAATTTAGAAGTTAATCTTAATGCTATTTCATCTCCAACGCCATCTAATGATGGTAATGAAGGATACAGTGTGGGTTCAAGATGGGTAGATATATCTAATGATAAGGAATATGTTTGTGTAGATGCGACACCTGGAGCAGCTGTGTGGAAAGAAACGACTCACATAATTACTGATCATTCTCAATTAAGTGGA
>Ga0256830_1001403_pt1 | contig 17158 bp, 9 predicted proteins | sample 128326metaG_FD_190537 | JGI IMG/M metagenome (GOLD analysis project Ga0256830, IMG submission 190537) | Hydrothermal vent microbial communities from Lau Basin, Pacific Ocean - 128-326 | ecosystem: Environmental > Aquatic > Marine > Hydrothermal vents | place: Pacific Ocean: Lau Basin | collected... | reverse complement strand
GTCGGTGAAGCTGATGGTGTAGAGGTTGACCCGCCCGGCGTCACGCAGGCGGATGCGCGAGGCGAGGTCGTTGAGGAGCCGCTCCATCTCCTCCGGCGTGCGCGCCCTGAGGTCGAGGTCCGTCATGCGCGCCACCTTCTCGAGGTTGGGGCGGCTCAGCAGGCTGCGGGTCATGAGCCGCAGGCGCTGGCGCACGTCGGTCTCCACGGCGAGCCCGCGCAGCAAGGGGCGCAGGAGCGAGGCGGTGTCGACGTAGACGCGCGTCGTCGCCTGGTACTGGTCCGGCATGCGGGCGACGAAGAGCCACCCCGCGAGGGACACCGCCCAGGCGATGCCGAGCGCGAGCCAGCGGAAGCGCCACAGCCCGCGTGCCAGGGTCCGTACCTGGAAGATGAGCTCATGCATGGGAATCCTCCCCTTTGCGCCTGCCCCCGGGACGCTCCCGGCCTAGAAGAAGGCCTCGGGGATGATGAGCACGTCGCCCGGCAGGATGCGCACGTTGGCGCTGACGTCGCCGCGGCGCACGAGGTCCTCGAGCCGCACCGTGTAGACCTGCTGCTTGCCGTCGACGATGCGCACCAGGCGGGCGCGGTTGCCGGCCGCGTACTCGGTGAGGCCGCCGACGGCGATCATCACGTCGAGCAGCGTCATGCCCTCCTTGTAGGGCAGGGCCTGCGGCTTCGCCGCCTCGCCGACCACGCGCACCTGCTCGCTGTAGCGGCCGACGAAGCCCGTAACGATCACCGTGACGATGGGGTTCTTGATGTACTTGGAGAGGGCCTTCTCCATGTCGCGGGCGAGCTGGGTGGGCGTCTTGCCGCTCGCCTGCAGGTCCTCCACCAGCGGCGTGGTGATCTTGCCGTCGGGGCGCACCGGGACGGTGGCCGACAGCTCCGGATTGCGCCAGACGAAGACGTTGACGGTGTCGCCGGGCCCGATGATGTAGTTCGGGCCGGGCGCCATGCCCGTGTCCTTCAGGGTTGGCGCAGACGGCGCGCCGGCGCAGGCGGCGAGCACGAGCGCGGTAGCGGCGAGCAGGACGGGAAAGGCGCGGCCGGACCAGTTGCTGCGGACGGTGCTCACGGATGGACCCTCCCTAAGTTCCCCGGTTCGCCGGGGCCCTCTCGGCCCCGGCTGCGGTCAGGCGCCAGTGCACGCGGCGGGCTTGTTCGTTCTGGCATGCCGCGTCCCTGGCGTGTCCGGGGATTCTAGGGAGGGGCCGGCGCGGCGTCTGTCAGCGCGGATTGACAGTCTCGTGTCGCCGCCGGCGCCGCCTCGTGTAAGCCATTTCTTACACCGGGGGAAGCACCGCCCCGCGCAGGATGCCGTTCCCTCGCGGGAAGCGGGGGACAGGGACGCGCCCCGGCACCGGGCTGTGGCACGAGGCCGGCGCCGGGCGCGGAAAGCCCAAGAAAAGGGCGGCCCGAAGGCCGCCCCACGCCTGAAGCCGGAGGGACCGGCCGCGGCGTCAACCGCGCACCCGACGGCGGCGCGCGGCCAGGACGAGGATGCCCGGCAGCAGCAGCAGGTCGAAAAGCAGCGCCGCCAGAAGCCCCACCGCGCTGAGCAGCCCGAACTCGACGGTGGGAACGAAGGCGGAGGTGCCGAGGAGCAGGAATTGCGTACCAAGCACGACCGTGGTCAGCGTGATGGCACGCCCCGCCTGCCCGTAGGTGCGCGCCAGCGCCAGGACGACCCCCCGGCCGGACGCACGCCTGCGCCGGTACCCCTCGTACACGTGGATGGTGTCGTCCACCGCGATCCCGATGGCGACCGAGGCAATCATGGCAGTGGCCATGTCCAGCCACACGCCGAAGGCGCCCATGAGGGCAAAAATCAGCAGCACCGGGGCCAGATTCGGCAGCATGCACAGCATCGCCGCGCGCAGGCTGCGCCACAGCACCACCATCAGCACGAACACCAGCGCCAGGGCCCCGGCGAGGCTCCGGAGCTGCCCGACCACCAACAGGTCCTCCTGGTCGGCGAACAGCCGTCCCAGACCTGCCACCCGCCAGCGCAGGTCGGCCGGGGGCGCCTCGGCGAGACGGGCGCGCACCCGCTCGATGAAGGCCTGGATGGCGTTGGCGCCATGGATTCCGAGGTTGAGGGGGATCCGCGTGCTCGTGAGATCCCTGTCGGCGAGCTCCCACAGGTCACGGCCGTCGTACACGAACAGGTACTGTGCGACGAGGTCGCGCCGCCCGGGCAGGCGTCGTTGCGAGGGATCCTCGCCGTGGAAGGCCCAGTTCATCTCCTCCACGAGCTCGGCCGCCGAGGCGCTGCGGTCGACCTCGGGCTGGGCCTCGGCCCATGCCTGGATGGCCCGCAGCGCCGCCAGGCGGCGGGGGTCCTTCAGGGCGTCCCGCCCCTCGCCCTCGAGATAGATCTCCAGCGTGGCCACGCCCGCGAGCTCGCTCTCGGCGAGGCGCGTCGCCCGCGTGAGGGGATGCTCAGGCCCGAAAAAGCGGTACAGATCGGTCTCGGCGCGCACGGCGAGCACCGCCGGCAGGGCCAGGCTGGAGAGCAGTGCCGTGGCCCCCACGACCATCCCCGCCCGGCGCATGCCCAGCCTCGCCGCGCCGCGGACGAGCCCGTCCACGAAGGTGGCACCGGCCGACCGCGGCCAGCGGCCGCGGTCGTAGCGCGCGAGCACGGCGGCGACGAGCCACATCACGACGGGATAGAGCAGCAGTGCCCCCGTGCCGGCGGCGATGCCGAAGGTGGCGATGGGGGCGACCGGGCTGAGCGCGAGCGATCCCAGGCCCGCGGCTGTGGTGAGCGCCGTGTAGCGGGCGGGCCGCGCGATCTCCTCGAGCGCGCGCCGCACACGGCGCTCGCCCCGATGCCCCCGCAGGTCCGCGTGCCGCACCGCGCTGAACAGGTGAATGAGCAGGGCCACCGTGAGCGCCGTGAGCAGGGGCGGGATCATGGCCGCCACCATCGTGTAGGGACGCCCCCAGAGCACGATGAGCCCCACGGTCGTGCTGACCACGGCGCCGATGGCCGCCAGCGTGAGCACCACGACGATCCAGCGCCGGAAGAGCCACGCCACCAGAAGGAGGCCCGCCCCCATGGTGAGGGGGATGAAGAGCGCCGAGTCGCGGATCATCGACTCGAGCTGGGCCACCTGGAGCGCCACCTCGCCCGCGTACCCCGCCACCCGGTCCTCGAGCCCCTCGTGCGCCAGCACCCCGCGCACGAGATCGAGCACCGCCACGCGCTGGAGGCTGCCGCGCAGCCCGACGGGCCGCACCACCAGCGCCACTGTGTCCCCGTCGCGCGAGACCACGAGACCAGGCGCGAAGCGGTCCGAGAGGGCATGCCGGCGGCGCGTCCCGGGATCAAGCCCGTCTCCGGGAGACAGCAGGGGCATCACCGCAAAGCCGTCCTCCGTGCCGGCGATGCGCTCGAAGCGGGTGGGGGCGAGCACGCGATCCACCAGGGGATGGGCCGCGATGCGATCGGCCGCGCGTGCCACGGCGGAAAGGAAGGCGTCGCTGTAGAGCGCGTCCACCCCCTCGCCGGGTCGTGGCCGCAACAGCACCACCAGCACCTCGTCCTCGGGAAAGCGCTGGCGGAGGGCGCGCTCGAACTCGACGGCAGGGGCGCCTTCCGGGAAATAGACCTCGGGGGCATTGTCCACCCGCAGGCGCGGAAGCACGGCGAGAGGCAGCAAAAGCAGCGCCAGCAGGACCGCTGCCGCGAGCCTGCCCCGCCGAGCGATCCCCATCCTTCAGGCGGCCCGCGCCCGGGCTTCCCGGGAAACAGCCCGCCGGCCGCCGACGCCCGCCGCCGACGGGCTCACACCCGCGGAGCAGCGTACCGCAGGCACCCCCGCCAGCCCCGCGGGCCCGCTGCGGCCCGGCTCACAGATGATGCCCCCGCCTTCCGGCAAGGCCGCGCTAATAGCGTGCCCGCCAGCCGACCACCACGAGGTCGTTGGCGTCGTAGAAGCCACCTGCCGTCTCCGCGCCTCCGCCCTCGAAGACATGGGCACCCAGATAGAGCTCGTGGGGCTCCCAGCCGAGAAAGGCGGCCTCGGGGTTGAGGTAGTAGTCGCGCCGCTCGAGGTCGGTGGAGAAGCGCAGCCGCAGCCGCCAGCGCCCGTGGGAAAGCGTGTCCTCCAGCGCGCCTCCTAGGGCGAGCACGCGTGTGCGGTCGAGCACCTGGCCCGCGTCAAGGAGGTGGTGGCCCGAGAGCTGCAGGTTCACGCGGGTGTCACCGCCGCCGGGATAGAACTCGACGCCGGCGACCCAGTCGACGGCACGCACCGTGTCCATCGAAAGGTCGGCGCGGGTGACGGGCTCGTCGCTGCTCCAGGCCGCCTCGAACCGCCAGGTGGTGGTGCCGCGGGCGAGGGCGAGGTCGAAGCCCGCCACGGTCTGCCACGGATGCCGGGCGGTGAAGGTGTCGCCCTTCGCCGCAGCCAGCGCCGCGGCCACCGTGCCGCCGCCGAGCAGCACGGAACGCGCGGCGGCGTCGAGCTCGTAGTAGGGCAGCGCGCGGCGGGCGCGGATCAGCGTCAGCCCGAAGTCCACGCCCCGCCCCGTGCGGGTCAGGCGCAGGCCTCCGCCGCCCGCTCCGTCGTCATCCTCACCGAAGCTGCCGCCGCGCACGAGCGCCGCAAGCAGGGCGTGATCGCGCACGCCGAGCAGGCGCCCGATGCGGCGGTCCACCGGGTGCCAGACGCTGTCGGGATCCGGCAGCTCGGCGGGTCGGAAGCGCGGCACGAGCAGCGCGTCGAGCTTCCACGGCGCGGCGAACCACTCGGCCCGCAGGGCGGGGACGGTCAGGCGGCGGTCGGGCAGCTCGTCGAGCACGAAACGGCGCAGGTCCGGCACCGAGAGACGGTCCATCGGCGGGATCTCGTCCACGCGCCCCCAGACCACGCGCTGCGCGCCGGCCGTCAGCCGCAGCCGGCCGCGGCGCCAGCGCACCCACGCCTCGTCGTAGTCCGCGGCGCCGTCGGTCATCTCCACGCCGTCCTGCTGGCGGTAGCCGTCGGCGCGCACGGCGAGCTTGGCCTCCCACGGGCCCGGGGACTGCCAGTGATAGCCGGCGCGCAGCCGCACGTAGCCCCAGGCGTCGGCGGGTGCGGCCCCCTCGGTGAAGCCGCCCGCCTCGAGCCACAGCGAGAGATCAGCGCCCCCGGCCTCTCCCCCGGCCTCGGCCCCGGCCACCACGGCGGGCAGCGGCTCGGCGCCGGCGAAGACGAGCACGTCGGGCGGAACGGCCTCGGGCGGCGGTGCCTCGGCGGGCGGCGGGGCCTCGGCCACCTCGGGCACCGGCGGGCGCGCCAGCACCGCATAGAGCGTGCGCCGCACGCGCGTCGGCACGATGCGCACGTTGCGGAAGCCGAGGGCACGCAGGCGCCGCAGGGCGCGCCGCGCGCGCGCGGCGTTGCGGTAGGCACCGGCGACCACCATGTAGCCGCGCTCCCAGCGGTCGCGCACCACGCGCGCCGGCAGCCCCAGCCCGCGTGCGCGCCGTGCGGCACGCTGGGCATCGGCCCACCGCTGGTAGACGCGCAGGATCACCGCCTGCAGCGTGACACGCTCGCGCCGTGGCTCCACGCGCACATCCCGCCAGCCCTCCTCCACCAGCCGCGCCGCATGGGCCTCGGCGCGCCGGCGCGAGGCGAAGACCTGCGGGCCGGGCGGGGCGGCGCTCTCGGCCGCCGCGGGTGCCGCTTCCGGGACGGCCGCCGCGGCCGGCGGCGCCGTGCGTCGCGAAACGGCGGGCGCGGCCGGAGCCGGCGCGGCTGCGGGCGCACCCCGGGGCGCCGGCCGGGGCGGCGGCAACCGCACCACGGCATAGCGGTGCTCCTCCACCTGCACGGGCACCACGCGCAGCCCGCGCAGGCGCAGACGCCGGGCCACGCGCTCACCCACCTCGCGCGCCCTGCGCTCGCTGGCATAGGCGCCGAGGGAGATCTCGTGGCCGCGCGCGCCGGGCACCCGGCGCACCACATGCGGCACGCCGGCCTCGCGCAGCCGGCCGGCGACGGCGAGCGCCTCGCGCCGGCTGGGGAAGGGCCCGAGCCGCACGCGATACAGCGTGCGCGGGCGCGCCACCTCGCGCACCTCCACGCGCTGGCCGCGCCGGCGCGCCTCGGCCGCCGCCGCACGCGCCTCGGCGCGGGTGCGGTATTCGCCGAGCACCCGGCCCGCGGTGTCGTCCGGCGGCGACGCCGCGGCGTCCTGCGGGCCTGCAACAACCGACGCCGCCAGCAATGCGAGCACCGGCACGCCCGCAAGCAGGCTGGTGCGACCCGTGCGCCTCATGGCCGGAATCTCCTCTCGCGGGACTCGTCCTCGAGCGCCTGGCGCGTGAAGAGCGCCTCGGGCAGCCCCTGGTCGTAGACCGCCTTCTCGACCGTCACGCGCGTGCGGTGCCCGGAACGAAGCTCCGTCATCGTGCTGTCCATGACCGTCCAGTAGCCCTGGATGCGCTGGATGCGGTGCACCACGAGGCGCTTGAGCGGCCGCTCGCCGCGCTTCGGGTAGAAGTCCACGCGCAGGGCAACAAGCGTCTGGGGGTGGATCCAGCTCACACGCCGGCCGTAGACGGAGTTTGCGGGATCGGCCGGCACGCTCTCGAGGACCTCGCACAGCACGCCCTGGAAGCGCTCGCGGCGCAGCAGGCGGTGGCGGTCCATGTCGGGCTCGCGGTCGCGCAGGTCCTCGTAGTAGAGGTCGGAGCCCACGAAGCGCCCGCCCTTGCGCTCGCCCGCGATGCGCCGCACCTTCCCGAGCGCCGGCAGGAAGAGCCACTGGTCGGTGGCCTCGCCCGGGTGGTCCACCGTGAGCAGCCCCACGCCCGCGATGTCCTCCGGGGAGGTGAAGCGCACCAGCGACAGCACACGGCCGTCGCCATGGTCGAGGCGGTAAGTGTACATGCGCCGCACGCGCGGACGGCTGCGCGGCGCCGTCAGGACCATCGTCCCGCGCGTGACCAGGTCACGCCCGTCGGGCCGGTCGTAGACGCGCTGGGCGAGCGCGCGGCCGGCGGCCTCGGGATCGGCCGCCATCGCCGCCGGCACCGCCAGCAGGAACCCGCACATCGCTACGCCGCGCACTATGCCGCGCATGGCCTCGCAGATCCTTCCGCCGTCGCAGGGACCTTAGCCGGTCGGCGCGGCCGCGGTCAATGCGATGGCTCCCGGCTTGGCGTAAGCTTGCATCACGACGGATCCGGAGCCGAGGCGTGGGCACAGCTCAGCGGCAGGACGGCCTGGCGAGCGGCTTCGACTACGCGGCCGCCTTCTCGCGCAACATCGGGTGGCTGACCCGCGAGGAGCAGACGCGGCTGCGGACGGCGCGCGTGGCCATCGCGGGCACCGGAGGCGTCGGTGGCAGCCATGCCCTCACGCTCGCCCGCCTGGGCGTGGGAAAGTTCACGCTGGCGGATCCCGACCGTTTCGAGCTCGCCAACATGAACCGTCAGGCCGGCGCGCGCATGGACACGCTCGGGCGCCCGAAGGCGGGTGTGATCGCCGACATGGTGCGTGCGATCAACCCCGAGGCGGAGGTGCACGTGCTGGAGGAGGCCGTCACGGAACACAACCTCGACGCATTCCTCGATGGGGCGGACGTCTATCTCGACGGCCTCGACTTCTTCGTCCTCGACCTGCGCCCGCCCCTGTTCGAGGCCTGCCGGCGACGCGGCATCCCCGCCGTGATCGCCGGCCCCCTCGGGCTCAGCGCCGCCATGGTCACCTTCGTGCCGGGAGGCATGTCCTTCGAGGCCTATTTCGGCTTCGAGGGCCGCCCCCCCGTCGAGCGCGCCCTCCGCTTCCTGATCGGGCTTGCCCCGGCGATGCTGCACCGCACCTATCTGGTCGACCCCTCCGCCGTGGACCTGGAGGCGCAGCGGGGGCCTTCCACCGGGATCGCGGTGGAGCTCTGCGCGGGGCTCGCGGCCGCCCAGGCCATGAAGCTCCTGCTCGGGAGGGGCCCGGTCCTGCCCGCGCCATGGAGCGTGCAGGTGGACGCCTACCGCCTGCGGCTGCGCCGCACATGGCGGCCCGGCGGCCATCGCAACCCCCTGCAGCGGGCGGCGCTCGCCTACGCCAGGCGCAGGCTGGCCCGCATGCGCCAGTCCACGGCCGGTTGAGAGATGGGCCCGGACCGTGACACGGTGCTCGCCGTCCTCGAGGAGGCGCGCTGGGCGCCGAGCGGCGACAACACCCAGGTCTGGCGCTTCGAGCTCGCGGGCCCCGGCCACGTGGTCGTGCACGGGCGGCGCATCGGCGAGCACTGCATCTACGACCTGGAGGGCCACGCCAGCCTCCTCGCCCTCGGCGCCCTGCTCGAGAGCATCCGCATCGCCGCATCCAGACGGCGGCTGGCGGCGCGCTGGTCCCTGCGCCCGGAGGCGCCGTGGGTGCGCCCCACCTTCGACGTCCGCTTCGAGCACGCTTCCGGCATTCTCCCGGATCCCCTCGGCGAGGCGCTGCGGACGCGCAGCGTCAGCCGCCGTCCCTACCGCGTCACCCCCCTCGAGCCCCGCCACCGCGAGGCCATGGAGGAGGCGCTGCCCCCCGGCTGGACGGTGCGATGGTTCTCCGGCTGGCGCGGACGCGCGCGCCTGGCGCATCTCTATTTCCGCAGCGCCTGGATCCGGCTCACGATCCCGGAGGCCTGGGAGGAGCACCGCAAGGTGATCCGCTGGGGATGCCGCTTCGCGGAGGAAGGCATCCCGGAGAAGGCCCTCGGCGCCGATCCGCTGCTGCGCCGCCTGATGCGCTGGGCCCTCGCCCGGTGGGAGCGCGTCGAGGCGCTCAACCGCTGGGCAGCCGGCACGTTGTACCCCCGCCTCGAGATGGACCTCCTGCCCGGGCTGATGTGCGCGGCCCATTTCGCGCTCCTCGCCCCCGCCCCTCCCCGGGCCCCAGAGGACCATGTGGCTGCGGGCATCGCCGTGCAGCGCTTCTGGCTCGCGGCCGAGCGCTGCGGTGTGCGCCTGCAGCCGCAGACCACTCCGCTCATCTTCGCGGGCTACGCGCGCGAGGGGAGCCCCTTCACCGAGCGCCGGGCCGCGCGGGCGCGGGCACGCGAGGTCCTGGGCCGGCTCGAGGGGCTGCTGGGCGGGAAGGAAGCGGCCGCCCGGGCCGTCTTCATGGGGCGGGTGGGCTACGGCCGCCCGCCGGGCGCGCGCAGCCTGCGCCTGCCCCTCGACCGCCTCATGACGGGTGGCTCCCGGACGGCGCCCTGAAGCAGGAGGGGCCACCACCACTCCTCTCCACATCCTGCCCGCCGCCGCGCGGGCGCCGCGCGCCGGGCCCAACAAAAAGCCGCCGGCCCGAAGGCCGGCGGCCGATGCAGACCCGTGGCAGGGGGCGTGCCCCCGGGCCTCAGCTCCGGGCCTGCCGGCGCCGCCGCGCCAGCCCGCCGATGCCGAGGAGGCCGAGCCCGACCAGCGCAGCGCTCACAGGCTCGGGAACCACGCGCGCCGTACCGCCGTTGTCCGAAACCGTCAGCACCAGCAGGTCGTCGCCGTCGCCCGCACCGGCCGGCACGCCGCCGACACCCTCCAGGTTCACCGAGCTGTCGGCGACCGCGAGGATGATCTCCCCCATCCCCAGCAGATCGGCGAAATCGGTGCCGGTCGAGGCGTACTTGAAGGCCCCGGGCTGCGCCGAGAGGAAGCTCAGCAGCACACCGATGTCGGAGGTGGCGGTGGGGTTGTCGAAGGAGAAGTTGTCCGCCCCGCCGTCGAGCACGTTCAGCTCGGCGATGAGCATGTCGCCCACCAGGTCGGCATTGCCGTCATACCAGATCTTGACGGAGCCGCCGATGGGCAGGCCGTGCACGGCACCGAGGCTGCTGTCGAAGGACAGCCCGAAGATGTCGTCGTTCACGGTGCAGGTGCCCAACCCCAGGCATGCAAGGCTCGTCGGCGCGTCGCTGCCGGGGTCGTAGGAGCTGATCACGCCCCGCAGCTCGACCTCGAAGAAGACGAACGTGCCCGTCGGGGTGCCGCCTCCCCCGGGCTTGAAGTTGTAGGTCCACACCAGGTTCCCGTCCTTGTCGGCGGTCTGGGTGAGGCGGTAGGTGATGCTCTCGGTGAAGACGTCGCCGACGCCGAGCACCCCGTCCGCCCCGAGGTCGACGTTGACGTTATAGTTCGAGACCGAATCCAGCTTGAAGAACTCGACGGGCTTGTAGTCCATGCCCGGCACCCCGAACTCGGGGCCGCCGGCGTCGGCATCGAAGAGGACCTCCACCGCGCCGGCGGTGCCCGCCAGCCCGAGCGCGGCCGCCGCGGCGGCCGAGAGGATCGTCTGTCTGATTCGGGTCTGCATCGCAAGAACCTCCTTCACTGAGAATGATGCCCGTTCCGTCTCGTGAGCGGCCGCAAGGCCGCGCTTGCCCCTTGATAAGCACACCCCGTGCCAACCCGTTTTTGCTATTGATTTGTAAGGACTTTTCCCAGCTTCAGGCGGCGCGCAGCCCGGGCTCCGAACACAAGCTGTAAAATCGCTCGACACATCTCCCGGGAGCTGGGCCGGCCCCGCCGGCCGCGCCACGGGCACCGCCCAGCGGCACCATGGGCGCGATGGGCGTCCGCCTCCCCTTCCGTCCCCCGTGCTAATATGCCACCCACCGCGGAGATGCCCTTGGGCGGAATCCGGTCAGGGAGCGTCTCGGGCAAGGCTTGCCCGCAAGGGGAGGGCTGCGGCCCTTCCCGCCTGTGGCCGCACGGATCCCCGGTGCCCGAAACGGGCGAATCGGGCGGAACCTTCACAGTCCTTGGCCCGGGTCTTGCATAGATTTTCTGAATACTGCAGCGTCCAGCGAACAGGACCCGAAGGGGGCCGCCATGCCCATCCGCATCAAGATCGCGCGCACGGCCGGCGAGATCGATGACGTGTTCCATCTGCGCTGGCATGTCTACGCGCAGGAGGAGGGCTACTTCGGCGGCGTGCGCCACGCGCCGCCGCACATCACCGACCGGTTCGACGCCCATCCGGGCTGCTTCAACCTCATCGCCTACGCCGGCGAGGAGCCCATCGCCACGCTGAGGCTGAACGACGACACCGGCGGCGAGCTGCCGTCCGAGACATACTGGGACTTCTCCGGCTTCCGCGAGCGTGCCGCGGCCGAGGCCGAGGCGGCGGGCACTCCCGTGCGGCTGGCCAGCGCCAGCATGCTCGCCATCCGCCGCCCCTGGCGCAAGCGCCGCGACATCTTCCGGGCGCTGTTCAAGGTGGCGGCGGCCCTGGGCGTGCAGCACGGGACCACCCACGTCATCGCCTCGGTCAACCACAAGAGCTCCGCGATGTACCGACGCATCGGCTTCCATCCGCTGGCGGGCAAGGTCTGGATCGAGGAGATCGGCGAGCACATCGTGCCGATGGCGTGCAGCTTCGCGGACTTCCACAACTGGGCGTTCGAGCGCCTGGAGCACAGCGAGGCCACCCTGACCCAGCTTGCGGCGAACGCCGAGCGCCTGCTCTACAGCGCCGGGGAGGTCATCTTCCGCGAGGGGGATCCCGCGGACGAATGCTACCTGGTGGACCTCGGCACGGTGCGGATCACGCGCTACTCCCCCCACGAGCGGCGGACGCTGACGCTTTCGACCTTCGGGCCGGGCGACCTCTTCGGGGAGCTGGCGCTGGTGGACGAGCGGCCGCGCTCGGCCACCGCCACCGCGACCACAAACGTGGAGGTGGTGGTGATCCGCCGCCAGGACTTCCGCGCCCAGATCGAGCGCGATCCGGCCCGGGCACACGAGCTGCTCCAGATCTTTGCCGAGCGGATCCGCCGCACCGACGAGCTCGCGCTCATGCTGGCCTACGGCTCCACCGAGGAGCGGCTCGACCATGCCCTGCGCGCCCTGTACGAGGCGGCCCGGCCCTCACGCCAGGGAAGCGCGGAGGGCGTGCGCCTCGTCCATGCGGGCCCCACCGAGCTGGCCCGTACGGCGGGCGTGGACGAGCCTTCCGCGCGGCGCTATCTCGAGCGTCTCGCCGGCGAGGGCTGGTGCGAGTTCAGCGAGGAGCGCATCCGCTTCATGCGCGATCCGGGCCTGCGCTCCCATCTCCGCCCTCCGCGCCACTAGCGGACAGGTGGGAAAACGGGCCCGCCGACAGGGCCGCCCCGCCTCTCCACTCTCGCAGGTGTGCCCGGCGGCCTCGCCCTCAGGAGGGGCCCTGGAGGCGTTCCAGCAGCCCCCGAGCGGTCTCCCGGACGCGGGTGTCAGAGAGCGTCCCGCCGCCCGCCCTCACCAGGGCCTTCGCTTCTCGGCGCGCCGCCTCGCGCTCTCCCGCGGCGGCGAGCGCCTCGGCCAGTGTCAGGCGCAGACGCGGGTCGTCGGGACGCCCGGCGACGGCTTGCCGGGCCTGCTGTACAGCCTCGGAAGCCCTCCCGAGCGCAAGCAGCACGCGCGCGGCGGTGTCCCGCAGCTCCGGCAGATCAGGCGCTTCCGCCAGTGCCCGCTCCACCAGCGTCCAGGCCCGCCGCGGATCGCGCTCACGCAGCCCATATGCCAGGTCGTTGAGGGCAGCCACGTCCCGCGGGGCCACCTGCACCACCTCCTCCAGCAGCGCCAGCGCCTTTCCGCGCCGCCCCGCCTTCGCATAGGCGGAGGCGAGCATCTTCATGGCGCGCACGTCCCGCGGATGCCGGCGCAGCCAGTCCTCCCAGACGGAGATGCTCCCCTCGCGCTGCCCCGCCCTCGACAGCGCCCTGGCGTGCCGCACCGCCAGCTCGAAATCGTCCGGGCGGGAGGCCCGCAGCCTTCCGAGCAGCTCCGCACAGGTGCCCCATCGTCCCTCGGCCGCCGCGACCGCGGCACGCGCCTCCAGCCCCGGGGGGGTCTCGAGCACCTCGGGAGGCACCCCCTCCAGCCAGCGGGCCGCGGCCTCCGCCTCGCCGCGCCGCGCCGCCAGCCTGGCGAGCGCGAGCCGCGCCGGCACCTCTCCCCCAGGCAGCGAGAGGGCCTCCCGGTAGGCCTTCTCCGCCGCCTCCGGCCTGCCCAGGCGCTCGCGCAGACCGCCGAGCAGCAGCCGAGGACGCCACGCACGAGGGGCAACCTTGGCCAGGCGGGTCAGCGCGGCTTCCGCTCCCGCGGTGTCGCCAATCCGTGACAGCGCCTCGGCGAGCAAGAGCAGGGCCTGGGCATCGTCGGGAGCCCGCTCCAGGACGGCCCGTGCATGCCGCGCGGCCTCCGCCCACTCTCCCCGCTCAAGAAGCAGGCCGCCGAGAACCAGACGCGCGCGTGTGTTCTCCGGTCCCCGGTCCACCGCGGCACGCGCCCATTGCAGTGCCGTGTCACGGTCCCCGTCCCGGCGCGCGAGCATCGCCAGACGCAGGGCGGCCCCTGCCTGCCGCGGATCGTCCTCGTGGGCCTCCCGGAGCAGGCGCCTGGCGGCCTCTTTCCGCCCTGCACGAAGATGGAGATCGGCAAGGCCGAGCTTCGCCTGCACCAGCTTGGGCTCCACCTCCAGCGCCCGGCGGTAGGCCTGTTCGGCCTCCCCGCTCCTGCCCCCGCGGACGAGGGCACGGGCGAGCAGCAGCCAATGGGCTCCCCGGTCGGGTCGTGCCTCCACCAGCCGCCGGGCCGCCTCCTCGGCACGCCCGGCATCGCCGGCCCGCAGCGCGAGGACGGCCTCCAGGAGCGCCCCGGCCGCCGCACCATCGGATCCGTCGACAGGAGAAAGCGTCCCGCGCGCGAGGCGCAGCGCCTGCTCCAGCCTGCCCGCGCCGGCCAGCGCCAGGGCCGACTCCAGACGGATCGTCGGCACCGGAGCGCTTGCGGCCCGCTCCAGCGATGCCAGCGCCTCCTCCCTGCGGCCGAGCCGCAGCAGCGCCACCCCCCGCACCGCGTGCCAGGCGGGCTCCTCACGCTGACGCGGCGGCGCCGCATCCACGATCTTCAGCGCCTCCTGCGGCTCGTTCCAGCGCAGAAGAAGCCGCGCCAGGATGAGACGCACGTCGAGCAGCCAAGGCCGCATTCCGAGCGCGCGCCCCAGCGCCTGCACCGCCTGCTCGCGGTTGCCCAGGGCGGCATGGGCGAGCCCCAGCGCCACGAGCACCGGCACACCCTGCGGGGCGGCCTCGGAGGCCGTCTGCAGCAGCCCCAGCCCTTCCTCGAGACGTCCTCCCATCAAGGCGCGCACCCCCCGCGCGTAGAGCACCTGGGGATCCCGGGGCGCCGCCCTGGCCAGGATCCCCAGGTCCCGGTCCGCATCCTCGAGCCGGCCGAGACGCAGCAGCGCCAGAACGCGCTGCACACGTGCCCCGTGGTTCGACGCGTTCAGATCCAGCGCCCGGTCGAGCGCGGCGAGCGCGGCATCGAGCCGCCCGCGCACGCGCTCGGTGATCCCGAGCATGACGGCGGCGAGCTCGGCCGCCTCGTCGCGGATCTCTCCGAAGGCCAGGGCGCGGTAGGAACGCAACGCCTCCTCGACGTTCCCCCGGGCCTGGTCGAGGCGCGCGCGGGCGAGACGCAGCCAACGGGCCTCCGGGAAGAGCTCCCACGCCTCCCGAATCCGGCGGTCGGCCTCCTCCAGCCGCCCCTGGGCAAGCTCGCCCAGGGCCTTGAGCCCCGCGAGGTCGGCGGCCACCCGAGGGGGCAGCCCCTCGGCCTCCAGCGCCACGAGCGCCCCCAACCGCCGCTGCGCGAGGAGAGCCTGCGCCAGGGGCAGCGCGAGGGACTCGTAAGCCATTCCCAGCTCCAGCGCCCGCCGGAGCTCCTTTTCCGCCGGCGCCGGCGCACCCATCCGGAGGTGGGCGAGCCCGAGCAGCCAGCGTGCGCGAACCTCGTCCGGGGAGTCGGCGAGCACACCTTTGAGGAGGACGACGGCCCTGCGCAGCTCCCCCGCGCGGAAGGCTGTTTCCGCCTCGGCAAGACGCTGTCGGGGATCCGCGACACCGCTTCCCCGCTCACACGCGACCAGCACCGCCGCGAGCACGAGCGCGAGGGCCGCCCCCCCGATGCGTCCCGCCAAGGCCTTGTCCGCGTTCATCGTTCCGGTCCCCCCAAACGCCTGGCCAGGGCCCGGGCCTCTCCCAGCTCCTCGTAATCCGCCCCCGGCGCGAGCGCCTTCGCGAGCGCCTCGCGTGCTCGCCGGGTGTCGCCGACCCGCGACAGCGCCTCCGCCAGGTGGTACTGGATCTCCGGTGAGCTGGGAAGATAGAGCGCGGCCGATTCGAGGATGCGAAGCCCCTCGGCGACCTTCCCCGACTTCACCAGCGCCCAGCCGTAGGTGTCCATGATGGCCGGATTGTCAGAATCCAGCTCGTAGGCCCGCCGGGCGGTCTCGAGGGCCCGAGAATCACCCCCGCGGAGATAGAGCCAGGCAAGGTTGTTGAGAACCACCGCGCTGGGCCGGGGCAGCTTCGCCAGGCGCTCGTACTCAGCCCGGGCGGCCATCTTCCGCCCCAGCGTCTCGTAGAGGCCCGCGAGCGCGAGCCGCATGGCATGGTCGTCAGGGTGGCGGGCAAGCCACGTGGCGAGCGCCTCGGCCGCCTCGGCACGCCGCCCGGCACGTGTCAAGGCGCGGACGTGCGCGGCCACGGCGTGGCGATCGTCCGGAGCGGCCTCGCGCCAGGCGGCATACGCCCCGGCGGCCTCGGCATGGCGTCCCGCCGCCTCCAGCGCGGCCCCGGTGAGGGCGAGGCCGGTGGTGCGCGCCTGCGCGGGCTCCTTCCAGGACTGGACCTCGCGCGCGAGACGGAGCGCCTCCCCGGTGCGCCGCAGCGCCAGCAGGGCGCGCACGCGCAGGACAGCGGCGAGCAGGTCGCGCGGGCGCCCGCGCGCGGCGGCCTCGGCGCTCGCGAGCGCGGCCTCGGGCTCGCCCGCGGCGAGCTGCGCCTCGGCGAGCATCAGGCGGATACGTGCCGGACGGTGCGCGCGCTCGGCGGCCCTGGCGAGCGTGGCCACCGCCTCGCGCGCCTTTCCGGCGGCGAGCTGCGCGCGCCCGAGCAGCGTGAGCGCCGCCGGGCTCTCCGGCCAGCGGTCGGCGGCGGCGCGCGCGGCGGCGAGCGCCTTGTCGGCCTCGCGCGCACGCAGGTGCGCCCCGGTCAGGGCGGCGTGCAGGATGAAGGCCTCCGGGCGGCGCTCGAGCGCCCGCTCGAGCACGGCGACCGCCTCCCCGTGGCGGCCACGCGCCTCGAGCAACGCCGCGAGCGCGACCGCGGCGCGCGGCTCGCCGGGGTGCGCCTGAAGCACCTCCCGGTAGCGGCGCTCGGCGGCCTCCGGCTTGCCTTCGATCAGGTCGATGCGGGCGAGCCGCAGCTTCGCGCCGAGGAGCTCCGGCTTGCGCGCGAGCGCGCGCTCGTAGGCGCGGCGCGCCGCGGCCGCGTCCTTGCGCGCGAGGTGGACCGCCCCCTCGACCATGTCCGCTATCGGCGAGTCCGGGTAGCGCTCGCGCATGCGCCGGGCAACCTCGAGCGCGCCGTCGGCATCGCCCTGGCGCAGCCGTACGTAGGCGAGCATGGCGTCGGCCTGGGGGAGCCGCGCCTTGCCGACCTCGACTGCGGCCTCGAGGTCCTTCGCCGCCGCGCCGAGCTCGCCCGCGGCGAGGCGCCCGAGCGCAAGGCGCAGCCTGAGGTCGGCGGCCTCGGGCGCGAGCTCCACGGCGCGCTCGAGGCGCGCGTTGCCCTGGTCGAGACGGCCGAGGGCGATCTCGGCCGTGCCGGCCAGGACGAGGAGCTGGGGATCGTCGGGATGGCGCGCGAGCGCGGGCTCGACCAGGCGCAGCGCGGACTCCGGCTCGCCGGCGCGGATGTGGGCGGCGGCGAGCAGCTTGCGCGCCGGCAAGGCCTCGGGCTGGCGCTTGAGGAAGCGCCCGAGGTGCTCGATGGCGAGGTTGTCGTTGCCGCGCGCGTACTGGACCACGCCCATCAGGAAATGGGCCTGCGGGTGCTCCGGGACCTGCTGCAGCACCCGCTGCAGCGCCTCCTCGGCCTCCTCGAGCCGGCCGCGGCGCAGCGCGAGATAGCCGGCGAGATAGTGCACCGACGCCAGACGCGGCCAGCGTTCGCGGAGGCGGTCCAGGTCGGCCCCGGCCTCGTCGAGGCGGCCGAGCTCGACCGCCACGGCCGCCCGCCCCAGCAGCCCGCGCGGGTCGTACGGGGCGATCTCCGCGGCGCGCCCGAAGGCCGCGTGCGCGGCCTCGCGGTCCCCGCGCGCGAGCTCGACCCGGGCC
>Ga0256830_1001402_pt1 | contig 17164 bp, 15 predicted proteins | sample 128326metaG_FD_190537 | JGI IMG/M metagenome (GOLD analysis project Ga0256830, IMG submission 190537) | Hydrothermal vent microbial communities from Lau Basin, Pacific Ocean - 128-326 | ecosystem: Environmental > Aquatic > Marine > Hydrothermal vents | place: Pacific Ocean: Lau Basin | collected... | reverse complement strand
CTCCCGGCTCTCAATGTTGCCAACTTCTACATCCAGAACCACTGAGCCCACTATAGCCAGCTTACCCTCTTTAGCCCATCTTAAGATTTCAAAGACAGCATCTGTCTCTTTAATTATCCTCTCAGAGAGCCTGTCGAAGGGTCTGCCCCACGCACAGGTGTCTAGGTATACCCTGAGCATATCTTTTGGTGTAAGCACCGCCGTTAAAAAGTTTTGGCAGTGACGGTTCTATTAACTTATTGTTGGCATAACGTTTTGCGGGTATGCGAAGCCCGTAAGGGTTTGGGTGAGCGATAGCGAACCGCAATCCCGCTGGTATACGCCTGACATTAAAACTTAAATTCTCGAGGTTCATAGTTTAAAATACTCTTGAATTATCTGTTCAAATTTTTGGGAATCTATGCCCTCCCTTTCATCTGTAACGATAAGTCTTTCAGAAAAGCCGTGCTTTTTATACCACTCTCTTTTTGCTTCCCAGTGATTTCGGTACTCCTCCTTATCTAACATTCCAAGGTGTTCCCAATACCATTCCTCTCCATTCCAAGTTATAGTGAAATCTGGAATATAAAAGGTTCCATCAGGAGCATAGAGTGGAATTTCATATTTAAAGGGTATGCCTCTCTCGTGGAGTAAATTAGCAATTATAACTTCTGATTTAGACCTAACCATAATCCCAGCCAGAGTTTTATGCACTTTACCTTCTTCATACCAGTCATTAAGGTTTAACAATTCCTCTGGCACAGGTTTAAACTCAAATAAGGAAGAATTTATCTTGTTCAGCTGAGAATACTCAGGTCTAAGTAAAGTTAAAAGAGGAGAAATATCCTCCTCAATGAGAAGTGTGCAATGTGTAGTCGCTCGTGTAAGTCCGGTGTAAAGCAACTCAGTAGTGAGGAGTGCTTTCTTAGATTTAGGTAACACAAAATACACTCTATTAAATTCGCTGCCTTGAGCTTTGTGAACAGATATAGCATAAGCAAGTTCTAAATTTTCTTCTACATCACTTTTTGAGTTGTATTCAATCCATAAATTATTTTTACGCTTAAATATAACTTGAAATCTTCTAATTTTAAAACTTTTACTATTCCATTTTTTCTTATCGCGGCCATGTGGTGTTACAAATCCAATTTCTCCATTGAATAACTCTACATATTCCAATTGCCTTGTTTCACTATTATAAGCTTTTATGGGATTTGACTTTGTTCTGTTGCGATATTGTATCACTTTGTCAAAATAAGTTATTCCATTTAAAGTCCCTTTATTTTCTACATTATGTCTATTGAATTTTTCCTGAACCCATAGATTTATATTATCAACGCCAAAAAATTCGCCACGGTAAGGAGAGATTATTTGCATCCGATCTGGTTTCTGATTGCTGTAATCCCGAATATTAAAAACTCTCTCCCACATTTCAATGAGTTCATCAGTTTTTGTATCAATCTTTTCTTCTTCTACGAAGGTCTTTAAATCCTTTACAATGGTTTCAAATAATTGTTCCCTCAAATCGTCTAAACCTTTCCAAAAGATGACCCTCAAATCTTTATCTACATCGCCTCCTTCCTGAATTCTCTTCAAGATTCTTTCCTCTTCAAATTTCTGCTCGCTATCTTTAAATTCGCTGGTCTTCTTCCTAACATAGAGCGATGCTAATTCTAGAATTCCTCTCCCCTTGTCTTCTATCTTGTTCAATAACTGCCTTATATTTGTCTTTAAAATGCCGACATTCTCAGGATAATTCTCCTGCAACCAATCAACTATATCTGAAAATACTTTGCCAGTACCAATAGGTGGGAGCTGGTTTGGATCGCCTACAAATATGAGGCGCTTTACAAAAGCCCAATTAATCGCTCTGAATAATGTTCCCAATAATTGCAAATCCAGTATAGATGCTTCGTCAATTATAACCGTAGTAATATCAGCACGTTTGCCTCCTTCCCGCTTGAAGGTTAGATTATCATTTAACCATCCCTGGCTTGCCAAAAAGGAATGAATGGTCAAAGCTTCTCTCTCCGTAACTTCTCTAAGTCTATCTGCTGCCTTCCCTGTAGGGGCAAATAGCTTAATAATAGCTCCTTTGCCTTCAACTTTTTCTATTGCTTGAATTATAGCCTTAAGAATTGTGGTTTTCCCTGTACCTGCACCACCAGAAATTACCGAAATGGGTTTAACAAATATTCTCGCACATATCTCTGTTTGCTCTTTCAGAATTTCATCATATTTCTTTGGGTCTGCTTTTAAGATAGGGCTTTTGGAATCATAGAGAAAGTTTCTCCAATGCTCTTCAGTTAATGGCGTTCGGAATTTGATGTCCGGTCTATTGGCTAAGTTTCTAATTTGCTTCTCAATCTCTCTTTCAAATTCATAGTTTGCTTTGAGATAAAGGTAAGTTTTTCCTTCAGCGTCTTTTCTGATTTCTAAAGCCTCTAATAGGACATCTTTATCAACTTCTATATATCTTAGCTTGAAATGAGCCATTTTCCAGTCGGGGAAATAGAATAGTTTGTGATTTATCTTATTGATTATATGGTCAGCTAATATAAAAGTATGTTGTGATTCTTTCCTAAGTTGTTCCACACAAAGAGCTCTTAATCTTCTGGCATCGTTTTTTACAAAATCGGAATAAGGTTTACCTAGTTCGGGAGACGGAAAGATACCATGATCTATTTTGTTAAAGGAAACAAAATCATCCGGATCATCTCCTATATATTCCTCACATAAGATATAGGGGTTTTCCACGATTTGTTCTAAATTTGAATATATGCCATAATTTTTCCTATCGTCACTTAAAATTCTCTCTATTTGCTCTTTACTAAGATCAAATCTTGGCAAAACATCCTCTAAAAGCTTTCTCTCGATATCGATTTTTAATTTCCATTGTCTCAAAACTCTTTTTTTCCCGCCCTCATCAATAGGGAGACCTTTGATTTCAGCTGCCCTTTCATTAAGGAAATCAAATATTTCCTGCTTTAGTTTGGATTCTAAATTCTGATTTTGTGTTATTTTATTTTTATAGAACATTATAGCTTCATGAAAGCCAATATAATCTAAAACCTTGAGTAAACCAGGATATAATCCCCTACTTTCCCATAGTTCGGCTATAACAGAGTTTAGCCATCTTAACCTTTCGTCCCAGTTTTCAGTAGTATCACCTATCTCTTTTAGTGTTGCTACAATTTCTATGAATTTTTCAACTAAATCTAAAGCGTCATCGTCACTTATATGCCTTGTCCCATATTTGAAGTTACGGGGATTATCAGGGAAAAGAGCAATCTTTTCCAAAATATCAGGTTTATCAAGGTAGATATGATACGGAATTCTTAGCCCCTCTTCGGGATAAGAGGAAGTAAGCACTCTTTGCCATATAAAACCACCTGCAAATTTCCTCTTAGTCTGCTCTGAGCATCCCTCATAGAATAGTTCTTCCCCTATCTTCTTAAGCCTTGAAACTCCTACAACAACATACCTTTTCTGATCGTCTTCACTAAACGGATTACTATAATTGGCATAGTAGAAAATTAGGGTCTTGTTAGGTTCCAGTTTAGAAAAATATTCTCTCGCAGCTTTAAGCCTTTCTTCATAATTGTATGTTCCATTAGGATTTTTTACTTCTTCTTTATACATTTCCTCGTATGGCCATATACAAACTGAGGCAGGGGGCAATTTCCATATTTTTGTCTTTGTATTATCCTGAAAGAAATTAGGTGGCTCGGACTTAGCATAGATTTCTTCTCTACCGAAAGCGTTTATGCTGTAGCAACATGGGGGAATCTTTTCAATTTCTTTATATACTTCCAAACAAGATCGTCCCTTAAACTTTTCCTCCCAATCAAGGTTTCGTTCTAGGGCAATAAGGTCACCAGGATAGGAATGAGGACCTATACAGTAGGCATTAGCCTTTGGATTTTTGCAAATCCGACCGTTCCAACCGCTATCATGCCAAGCTAATCTCACAGAAATATGATATGGCATCCTTTACACCTCCCGATGAATGGCCTGGCAGATAACGCTCTGGGGTTATGTGAAGTTTGCCCGAAAGAGCAAATTTGGGCAAACGTAAGTGAGCCACATATCCACCTGTTAGGCGTGAGCGATAGCACTGAAGTTCGGCTCGGCGTTGTCATTCTATAAATATCCATAATATAAACCCTCCTATAATTGATACAACAAGGTTAAGCATCCATGAGATTCCAAAATTCCAAAGTAGTGCACTAATTATTAAAACTGCGGCCGGTAATCCTGATGTTATTTTCTTTTCCTTTATGTTCTTAGTGGGTAGAGATTCTTCAAAAACTAACAAAAAGATCCCTATTGTTAATATAGCAATCTGTCCTAAAGATTCTATTTTTATGATGTTTTCTTTCCACATTTTTGACACTAAGAATAATAGTGATGATACTACTGGAAACCACACTTTTCTGTTTATTCTTGATCTAATTCCATCTGTAATTTTTTTATTCAATTCATTCTCTGTGATAAAATATAATTTTTGTTTTTTAAAAAAATGATATATTAAAAATACAATCCAATCAATCTTATCGACTTTATACTTCAATATCTCAGGGATAAACTTTTTTCTTAGCTTTTCCTTTTGATGTCCATATTCTTTCTGAGTTATAATTTCCCAAAGTAAATATTCCTTAAGATGTCTAATTTGCTCTTGAGATAATGTTATTTCTCCTTCATTAGAAAATAAACGTTTTTCTGTCCAGTACGAGAATAACTTCTTTTCAATATCTTGGGTCTCCAGCTCATTAAGTAGATCTTTAATGTAAGTTTTATCTTTATCTTCAAATTTTTCAAAAGCTTTGGGAGTTAAGATGATCAGAAATTGCATCATTAGATTATATTTCTCAACACCATCACTTCTATCTAACAAATCTTTTAATTTTCTCCAATGATCCAAAAAATCTTCATTAATTATTAATCCAGATGCTATGGTTGTTAAAAGGAGTTCGGAGTTTAGTCTCTTTCTCTCTTCAATTTTTCTAAGATAACCTTTAGCTAAATCTCTTACTTTTTTATTCTTATACAAACCATATAAATATGCAACACAAATGAATCTAATTTCCTGAGGAGTAACTTTTTTATCAGATTCCCAATTATCAATAACATAATTCATACGCTTTTCTATCTCATTAATCTTATCCATAAGCGGTTTTGTACTAATCATAGGAACCACGGAGTTATTTGAAGCGGACGGTTGATTTCAGTATTTATTTGATAACCACCATACCTATTTACATTTGCCACTATTTTTGCTACCAATTTAGGATAGTTGACCGTTACTGGCAGATTTCTCCCTCTAAAACCCCTCCAATTCATCTTTGACATGAAATAAATTTCATCTAATACTTCATGAGCTAACGAGTAAAATTCTTCTGATGTCCAGTTATGACTGACTACCTCAACACTAAGTGGTTTTATAGGGGTTACCATTTCCAATTCATACCTATTCTTGTATCTATTCCATTTTTGTGAAGGTTGTGAAAGTGAAATAAGATATTTCTTAGAGCTTAGCTTTATTTTTGTCCCTTCATAAGGATGATATCTATTGTGAGAATCTCCCATAATCCAGTATGGATGGGTTTCATTTAAATGAAGTATGGCAAATTTTACATCGTGAGATATCAAGTTTTTTGCTTTGAGTTCTTCTATCGTATCCTCTAAAATTTTTGTTTCTCCCCCTCTTATTTTGGGTCTTTTTCCGCTAACATGTAAGGTTAATTTATCAACCACCCAATCTGGATTATTATCCTTAAAACCTTTAACCGCTTTTTCAATAGTGGTTTTTAAATATGTTAGGTATTGGTCTTTTCTTATAATAGGAGAAATTTCATTCCATAACATTGTTCCATCTTTTTTGAAAACCATGGCAAAACAAAATAAATTTTCATTATCAATTCTTGTAGCACCAGTCCCTATTATGATGTCTGATCCTTTTTCTGGATCTATATTCAAGATCCACGGCTTTCCGCCGAGTTTAGAAATAAATTGAACTAATAAATTACCTGTATAGAAATCAAGCTGGTTTTTTGGAATTATCCTGTTGGATAACACATAATAGTTCATAAACTGAGATGGAATATTATTAATCAAGTAAGATTTTAGTTTATAATAAATAGTAGGCATATATCCCGGAAGAATAAGCATAACACCATCAACACCAGTATCAATAGCATCATCAATCTGAGTTTTAATGGAATCAAAGTCCGAAGAATCATAAGCAAAATCCGCAATATCTACACTATTAATATGCCAAATATTAATAAGTTTATAAATTATCTCCGTTTTTATTTCTTCAACTATACTTTTCCAATCATCTTGATTAAGATATACTAAAGCAACTTTGTTGTACCTGAGTGGTGGTTTTTGATAAGGGCCGTAATTTTTTAAACCTTTAATCAACTCGCCCGTTTTTGATATCGGGACTGGATTATTCCCTCCTATGTAATAGTTTACACCGTCGGTTATTGTTTCATATTGCATCATCGCTAGCCACCTCTATAACTTCGAGAGGTTTGAAAACAACCTTAATTTTTCCATCAGAGGTTTCAAAGACTTTTTCACCTTTTGATGATTCAAAAGCCTCCTTTAAAAGTTCTGTTATAAGGTTAAATTTGTCTCGCATAGCTGTTGCATATTTTTTACCTTCAGATGTAAGATGCTTATGAAATGCCTGCACAGAATACCAGATACTTTTCCTTACATCTTCTCCATATTTATCTTTTATTTCTGGATATGAGGCTCGTTGGTTAGTTTTTTGATCAAATATGTTTATTTTCAAATCGACTATTAACCCGAAATTCATATTTTGCCAGTGATGCACATTTATTATTAACTCATATTCCAGTTTTATTTTATCGGAATGCTCGTAAGTTTCAGTAATTTCCTTTACAATCCTTAAAGTTGATCTCAACTCTTTTAACTGCCACGGAGGTTCTATGTTCTCAGAAAGCAAATCAAGAAGATATTTTCTGAAAATCATGCCAAATAAAGGATTATTGACATCTAATTCCTCATAGTTGTCTTTGATGTCTTTTCCATAATAATAAACTGAATTACCTATTCTTTTTCTCCATTTATCCGGCGAAAAACTTTTATCGTAAGGGGATTTTGAAAATTTTACTTTTCTTGGATACTCACTCACGGGATAAATATTAACGTGCAAAACTCCTGAGCTTTTTTCTACTCCTATAAAATCATCCAGCTTCCTCATCATGATTGAACACCTCCTCTAAAATGCTCTCTTTCATATCTTCAAGCAAATTTATTTGTATTTGTATTTTCTCTTTTATGGTTTTGACTTTTTCATAAACGCTGTCAAGGTAGTTCGCTATTTCCTTTTGTTTTTCAAGGTCTGGTTGGTTGTTGCAGAAGGGAATGAGGATTTTAAGGTTTTTAAGAAAAGTCAAGTTAATATTATTTTGAGCTCCACCTCTACCTTTTTGTGTAAGCTCATCTCCAAATTTACGCAATACCCAATAAAGATATTTCCGATTGTAATCTTCTTTAGGTATAATTCCTGCGATAGCTTGATTTGTTGCAGCTTCTATATTAAGGATCCCAACATGACCAATTGTAGCAAAAATAGTAAATAGTATAGTGCCTTTTGGTAATAATTTCGCTGAGGAATTGTTTAACCCATCCTGTGTTATTTTTTCTTCTGTATAGCTCACATAACCATCTTCAGGAATATCCTGAATTTTAACCCATGGTATTGTTCCATTCTCCCAATATTCTTTGTTTTTTCTACTAGGTGTTCCTCCACTTTTAATCTCTTTTGCAATCTCTTCCAACCTCACCTCTCTCCACTCAACTCCTTCCTTCGGCTTAAACGCCTGCTCCAAAACGCTTTCCCACAGGTCATCAAATTGCCCAAGTTCCTTCTTCTTTTTCTCCAAAATTTTGTCAATCCTTGAAAAGTTTGCTTCAATGTATTCAACGATTTTCTTTTGAGTTTCTAAATCCGGCTTGCCGTTGCGGAAGGGGATGGGAAGTTTTACTTTTTTTATAGTAGTCCAAGAAACACGTGGAAGATGAACTCCTTTCATCATAGATGTTGCATAACTTACAAATGAATTTGTATGCAAGAAAAAAACCAAATAGTATGGTATTATTTTTCTTTTATCAGGAGTAATCACAATAAAGTCTGTTGAACATACTCCCTCCACATCAGAAATAACAGCCTTATCTAAATAAGGTCTGAGTTTACCATATAATATATCACTTGGATAAAATTTATATTTTATGCTTTTAACGTTGTTACTATGCCCCCATCTAACAAGTTTACTTTCACCTGAGTTAACATGTTCCAATCCAACGTAAATCAAATTTTCGTTTTTTGGAATTACATTCTCACTCCTTTTCTGACAAACATTCTCCAACTTAACTTCTCTCCACTCGATCCCTTCAACTTCCCAGGGTTTTTTCATCTTTGCCACCTGTTTTTTCTTCCAATCTTTTTTGAAGTTCTGGATGTATATAATCATAAACCCCGCTTTTTATCAAAAAATATATTATTACAGTAAAGAAAACATCTTCATCGTCATAAAATGACTTATAATAAAGTGGAAAATGCACAAAATGATTTCTAATGAAAACTAAGTAATCTAAACACTCTTTTACACCATCATAGACATCTTTCGATATCTTTTTCATTAATTTACCCAAAGTCCTATTTTTTGGTTCTATAGCTATAAAATCATCAAATTGTTTTGAAATAAAATATATCTTTATACTCCCTTCTAATGCAATTGAAAGAAGCCCATATAGAAGTGGTATGTTACTAAGAGTTACAGTCTTATTTAATAGCCTAAAGTATTCATTCAAAATCTCTTGGACACTTTCAGTTAAATTTTTTAAATATTGTTCTTTTTTCTTTTCATCTCTAATTATATCAAACAGCTTACATTCATATTTTTTATATTCTTCCAATAATTCTATCTTTCGCTTTTCTAAATTTGTTTCTTGCAACCTTTTATTTTTCATCTCAATATCCCCCTTAACTCCTCCAACAGAGCTATAACCTTCCTTTCCTCTCTTAAAACATCTTCCAGAATCTCTCCAGCAGGTCTATACTCTTTCTTCCTCAATTTATTCGGATTTCTCGGAGTTAATTCGTAAGTTTCCTTATCAATCTCATCAATCTTAACAATCCAAGAGTTTTCGCTTATTTCTCTGTTTTGCCATTTTTCATAGCAGTCCTGCCAGTCCTCATCTCGCATTGGTCTTGTTTTCGTAAAGTTCTTCATGCCTTCTGGCGGTTGAATCTCGTAATACCATATTTCCTCTGTTGGTACTGTTTTATCAAAAAACAGCAGGTTGGTTTTAACCGGCGTCTTTCCAGAAGCAGTAAAAACGCCTTTTGGTAGAGAAATGATTGTATGGACATTGTAATTTTCAAGAAGTTCTTTTCTCACTCTAATAAAAGGTCTCGTCGTGTTGGATAAAACACCTTCTGGGACAACTATTCCAACTCTTCCACCTTGTTTTATCTTCCTCATAACGTATTGCAAAGCCATAAGCTCTGTATCAGAACTTTTAACAGGAAAATTGACTTTAAACCTCTCGTCAAACTTACCACCAAATGGTGGATTTGTAAGGATAACATCAACTCTGTCTTTTTCCTGAATTTTTCTTACATCTTCTGCAAAGGTATCGGTTTTGTAAATTTGGGATGTAGGAAGGTTATGTAAGAGAAGGTTCATAATTCCTATAAGATAAGGGACATCCTTCTTTTCTTGTCCGTAAAACATATTATGCAAAATTTTGGTTTCCTTCGTTGTAAAAACATCTTTACTTCTTAATATGTGATTGTAACTCTCAATCAAGAATCCAGCAGAACCCATAAACGGGTCTAAAATTATTTCACCGAGTTTTGGATTAACAATCTTAACCATGAGTCTTATAACAGGTCTTGGAGTGTAATACTCTCCAGCATATTTACCCATTTCCCCAATTTCTGGCAAAAGCTCTTCGTAGAGTGTAGAAATAACATAAATATCCTCTTGGGTTCTGAATTTCAATTCATCAAGCAATAAAGCAACTTCTCTTAGCTTGTAGCCATCTTTTAAAAAATTCTGGATTTCCCTACCGCTGAAAATGGTGGCAATTAACTCTTTCTCGCCATCACCATCAAGTTTGGCAAGGAAGGGAAAAAGCTTGTTGTTCACAAAATCTATGAGTTCTTCGCTTCTCCAGTCTTTGTGTACCCAGTCTTTCCACCTGTAGGGTGAGAGTATATTCCTTTGATATATTTCGCCTTTTAACTTCGCATTTAACTCTCTTTCATCTTCTAAATCATCGTAAAGCTTCAGGAAAAGCATCCAGGATAACTGGATTATGTAATTCACAGAAGCAATCTCATTTCTAAGCAAATCACAGGCGTGCTTGAACTTTGATTTTAATGTCTGTCTGTCCACTACCTTACACCTCCAGCTTCATACAAACCTTGAGAAACACTTTCAAGGGCATGGATGAGGTTGTCTATTCCGCCAAAAGAATCAATAATCTCTTTCAGCTTGCCGATTTTCTGAATATCTGGTGATTCTAAAGCCTCTGGAGAAATTTCCTCAATACCACCCATTTTGTATTTTTCTATTAAATTAAGCAAGACCATTTTTGCAGTTTCGTTAAATGAGTTAATGAGTTGCTGTTTTTCGTTTAACAATGCTTGAGCCCTGTCATCCCTGCTGAGTATTGGAGCATCAAAAGCAACGTGGGCTATTATATCAAAAGCATCTGCGTCGGGTCTATCAAGCAGTCGGGCTATTAATTCAGGATTTATGCTCTTTGCTTTTAAATCTTCTAAAAATTTCTTCCTGCTTTCTCTATTTATCCAGATTTTTCTTAAATCATCCAAAGTAAGAACTTTCTTTCTTAAATTCTCTTTGGCATATTCAATATATCTCGCTTTGTTGAGTTTTTTGCCCTCTACTTCAACATATATCTCCTCTTCTATGTAAACATTAATCCCCTTAACAACGACTTTACCTTCTTTCGGTTTTTTCTTCTTCAATTCAATTACAACAGCGGTTTTATCCCTGAATGGAATAGGATCTACGCTTACCTCTCTGGGTTTATAGTTTTTAGCTTCAACCTTCACCTTTACTGGTGAGTGCGGGCAGCCATCAATAATAAATTCTCCATTTTCGTTTGTTCTTGCTGGTTTGACCATATTAATTCCTAATTTCGCTGTTATTCTTGCATTGGCAATGGGTGAGCCATCTTCACCATCTACAACTTTTCCTTTTATGAAGTAATCAAATGGACCTTCTGGAATGTCCGGGATGTATTCCTCTGGTGGCAAATCCCATGGATCTAAAAGACGGGTCGCATCCACAAAATCTATAATTCTGAAAAAGAATTTATTTGCATCCTCACTTATTCTGCTTCCTCTACCCATAATCTGCTTAAATAAAACCTTTGATGCAATTGGCTTCATGAAAACAATGTTTTTTACAGGAGGAATATCAACACCTGTGCTTAGCAAATCAACAGTTACTGCAATAACCGGCGTTTGACTCTCAGAATCTGCCATCTTCTCAGCAAGTTCTATTGCGTTCGGCTCTTCGTCTACAATCCTCACTACAAAATCATCCGCATTTACTCCTGTTGAAGCAATTTCATAAGCCAATCCATTCTGCAAAATCTTTACAACATCGAGAGCATGTTCTTTGGTTACACAGAAAACAATAGTTTTTTCCGTCGGACCGTATATTTTCAGTATCTCAGTGAGTTTCTTTGCCATTGCTTCCGTTCTATCCGGTATGGTTATAATCTTTTCAAATTCACCAACGGAATAGAATTCTTTAACTTCTGTTTCTTCGGGAGCTTCAATAATAGCACCTTCACTCGCCACATCAGTAAGAGAAAGCCCTCCTTTTTTATCAATGTTCATGTAAATCTTGTGGATTTTGTAAGGAGATAAAAATCCGTCTTCTATACCTTGTCCCAAGCTATAGATATATACAGGAGTGCCAAAATAGGCATAAGTATCTATGTTATCATCCCTCTTCGGAGTTGCTGTCATACCAAAATGAACTGCATCTTTAAAATGATCAAGAATCTCCTTCCATCTCCCATATCCTGATCTATGGCACTCGTCAATGATTACCATATCGAAGAAGTTTGGTAGATATTCCTGATAGAGCCTCTTTCCGTTCTTCTCTGAGTAAAGAGTCTGATATGTGGCAAAATAAATATCTCTTATTTTAGAAGCCTTTCCTTCTTTTATTACCTCCCTTGCACCGCCAAATGGTTCAAAACGGTTATATGCTTGATTTCTAAGCATAATTCTGTCAGCAACATAGAGAATCCTTCTTACTTTTTTGGTGTTGTAAAGTTTCCAGGCAACCCAAAAAGCAACTTCTGTTTTACCTGTTCCGGTTGCCATAGTCAGTAAAATACGCCTTTTTCCATTCAGAAAAGCCTCTATAATATTCTTCACTGCTGCAGTCTGATAATATCTTGGAATTTTGTTTTGGGCAATCTTATATGGATATAAAAGTGGATTCTCATTTTTATCAAATGGGAGTAATTTATTAAATCTCCAAAGAGAATATCTTTTCCACAATTCCTGTGGTGATGGAAATTTATCAAGAGTTCTCTGTCTTTTGGTTATGAAATCATATTCCTCTATATTATGACCATTTGTTGAGTATGCGAATGGAACATTAAGCATTTCTGCATATCTTTTTGCCTGTTGAATTCCTGCTGCATGATGTTTTGCCTCTTCTTTTGCTTCAACAACAGCTATTGGAAAATATCTCTCTAAAAATAGAATATAATCAGGTTTTACACCTTCTTTCCTGTTTCCATATTCATCTATTATCCTACCCTCAGTTATTTTTAGCTCACGCTGGATTAAATTTTCTGACCATCCTGATTCATGCAATTTTGGGTCTATTAGTTTAGCCCTTGTTTCTGCTTCATTTAGCATGGTCTTTTCACCCTTCTCCATTAATAATTTCCATACTCAAATTTTTAAAGCCGCCGAGCCGAATTTCGGACAACGTATTGGGATTAAGCGAAGTGGAACTGCTTAATCTCCTGTTGCGCGAAGTTTCGCCGAGCACAATCTTTAAAGGATGTTGCGGGGCTTTGGAGGGTTTTGGAATTATTTGGGGCATTATATTATGCGAGGCGAAATTTGGGGCTTTTGCCCGCCGCAACACGTATTTCGCGAACTTTTTATTCGCATAACCTTCCAATAAGGAGTTAAAGCGAAGTTTTATAGGACTGAGCCTCATACAATCTATTATCAGTTTGGATGTAATATAAAAAGCTTACGCCATAATAAAGATGCAAATTAGACAAAAATAGGAGTTTATTAACAATGCAGGTTTTTCAACTTATAATTTAACTTTTTATTCAATTATATCAAAATTTTATGCTATTTTCAAATTTCTACGTTCAACCCTATCCTTTAAAGGCATCTCTCTCAAATCTGTTCTCAGAATACCTACTACTTTACCTTTCAGCCTTTTGATCCTCTTCCACAAATCGGCATCCCCTATAGAATCCTCAAAGAAAACAAGCCTATATAGCACATCATAACATCTAATGTAAACTTCATAACACCCGCCCACATCCCTTACGTCTTCCAGCACACCAACAATCTCCCACCACTCTTTCAAAAAGCAGATCTTAACCTTTTGAAATTCTTTATCCATGCTTCAGCTGAAAGCTGGAAGTTAATTAAGGTAAAAACTACGTTTCAACCCTCTTTGCCAGCTTCTCAGCAATCATTCTGAGAATGTCATCCTTCCACGCCTCTGGAGCGAGAGCGTACCTTCCCAATTTCGGTTTAACTAGCAGTCCCAGCTCCACAAGCTCCTTCAAATCCCTTCTCAGTCGTGGCATCTTAGCGCCAAGAGCTAAGCGGAGCTGCTTGGCTGAAAAGCTTTTATCGTACTGCCTAGCAACCTCTAAAATTCTCCTCAGTCTATGTACTTTCTCAGGGTTTCTCCTGAGCATGCAGATAGCAAGCTGCTTCTCGGCATTTTCCACATACCTCTTCATCAGCTTCAGCTCAGCTTCCAGCTTCTTAATTCGATTCTCTGATTCTTTAAGCCTCTCAATCAGCACTCTTCTGGAGCTGTATTTTCTGTATTCCTGGTGCTCTTTAAAATCATCAATCAGCCTACGTAACACTTCTGTATTGTTCTTCAGCCCTATGCTTTCTTTAACCTCCCTGAATGCTCTTATGTCCTCCTCCCTCTTCAGCACTATTCTGAGTTCATCCACCTCTCCACCATCCTCCTAACTATTGCAAGCTCTATTTCTTCCTCAGAAACAACCGCTGGTGTGTAAAATCCGTGTGCCTGCTTTACCATCAGGTTTAAGGAAATCAGCTCCTTAAGCAGCGCCTGCACTTTATACCTTTTAAGCTTCGTTTCCTTAACCAGCATAGCCGGCGTGGCATGCCCATGCCTTAGCGCTGCCCTTAAAATCAGTGCCACCTCAGCAAGCTTTTTAGCCTGTGGAGCAATCGATAAAGCTATCAGCCTGTTTTCAAGCAATTTGCATTTTTGCTTAAGCTTATTCAGCTCGCTCTCTAACTTCTCAGCCTCCTTCCCTCTCAAACTTCTGTCCCTCTTGAAATCCTCCAATTCCCCCCTCAGAAACCAGTTTTCCTGCTTAGCTTCCTTAAGCTCTTGCTTCAGCCTCTCAACCTCTCTTCTCAGCTTAAAGTTCTCCCTGAGAAGCTCCGGAAGCCTTTTGAAATCCTCCCAGGTTATGTAGAGGGTATCCTCATAGTATCCCAGCTTCTCCAGCTCCCTTCTTACTGCCCTCACAATCTCCCTGCCTATGAAGTTGTCCAGGAGCAAGTCTCTCGTGCGGAAGTCTCCCTGTTCCCAGGCGCATTCTTCATCGCCCAGCGAGAGGTAGCGCTTCAGCGTGCCTTCAGGGTCGCTGCTGAATTCCCGGGCAAACACCTCCTGCATGCTGTCGAAGAACACACCGTACCTCTCGGCACACTCCCTGTGCTTCAGCTTAAGTTCTCTCACTATCCTAGGCAGGAGGTCCTCTACCACGAACTTTATGAACTTGTGGTCCATCTTGGGATAGCAAAATAGCTGATGTATAAAAGGGGAAAAATTTGAGAATCCCAAAGGGTGATGGCAGAAGCGAGAGGGTTCATAAGCTGCATGTTCTGGGTTTATTGAGTTTCAGTCAGGGTTTATAGGGAAGGCTGAGTGGTCCTAATATGGCTGAACCCCATCATCTGAATATCTGATCCCTAAGCACCAAATTGCTCAGCTAGGGTGTCGAACCTATGTATATTCTGTCTCTCAGTTTCCCCTTGTTCACTTACCCCTATACCACTCTCTGTCATGATTTATTTTCCTATCTGATTTCAAATCATTTCTTCTCAATTTTTAAAATCTAAAAAAATTAAATTTCCTTCTCCCACCCACTTCTTTATTCTCCCCACCCTCACGCTATATACAGCTTTGGAATACAAGCTAGGTATGCTCTTCTCAGCTCCTTTCTGTCTATGTGGTCGTAGATGTCTATGGCGTCGCGGCGCCTGTCTCCGCGCAGCTCCTGGATGAACTCCCTGGGCATGCCGGCGCGCCTTAAATGCGTTGTGAACCAGTGGCGGAAGCAGTGCGGGGTTAGGTGGTCCTCCGTTCTCGGCGAGGAAGGATCGTGAAGTCCTGCCTTAGTCGCCCACTTGACCACGGCGTTGTAAACCCCGCTCCTCTTCAGCCTCTTTCCGCCGTTGCCCACGAACAGAGCCTTGGTCTCGGGCTTGAGCATCTCTCTCACTTTTAGCCACTCCTTCAGCACTCTAGCGGTCTCTGAGTCGAAGAAGACCACGCGGTTGCTTCTCTTCGCCTTCGGTTTTAACGTTATGCTCTGCTCCTCCCAGTCTATATCATCTACATCTATGGAAACAAGCTCTCCCCTTCTTATGCCGGTCTTTGCTAAAAGCGTCAGCATGGCCTTGTCCCTGATGTTGAACACAGAGTTTATCAGCGCCGCCATCTCCTCTATGCTAATCAGCTTGCGCTCAGCGCTGGAGTTGCCGTCCTTCTTGTAGCTCCTCAGGTAGCGCTTCCTCACGGGCAAAACAGGGTTGCTAGCCACGTAGCCTTCGTAGGCTAGGTACTCATAAAAGCTGGAGAGGGCCGAGAAGTAGTTCTCCATCCTCTTCAGCGATACTTTACGTTCATTCTTCAGGTAGGATAGGAAGAGCCTCAGCTCCTCCTTACCAACGTTTAAAACGCTAACCTTGTAGCGTTTTAGGAAGTCCAAGAAAATCCTAATGCAGCGCTCGTAGCCGTAGGTGCTCTCGGGCGTCATTCCTCTTAGCCTGCAGTCGGCGATGAAATCCCTTAAAAGCTCCTCATCGCTCTTGGCGTAGGTGCTAACTTTTTCTCTAGCTAAGGCGGTGCTCACCCAAGCCACCTCCAGCCCTCTGGCAGAGCCTTAACCAGGCCGTAGGCTTCCAAAACTTTGAGCTGCTGATAAACGGCCTTCGTCAGCTCTATGTCGAGGGGGTTGACGCTTAAAAGCTCCAAAAGCTCCTCCCCGCGGACAAACCTCCTGCGCTTCAAAACCTCTACAAGCTTCTTCTCTAAGCCCCTCATCCCCCGATAATCTTCAATAACGAAGGGCTTAGCTCTGTAGCTCCTGAGTTCGTCGTCCAGCTTCTCCAGCGCCAGCTTGAGCATGCGGTTCTCTTTCTTTAAGCTGGCGTTCTCCTCCTCAAGCTCCCTCAAACGCTTCATCAGCTCAGCTCTGGAGATGAAGCCCGACTCATAGCCCTGCTGCCTCAGCGAGGATTCCACATGCTCTATAACAAACTTTGAGATGGATGTGCCCTGCTTCTTCGCCAGCTCCTTCCAGCGTTTAACCATGTCATGCGACGGAAGGTAGACGTAAATAGCCCTCTCTTTTATAGTCTCCGTCTTCCCCATGCTATAATTACTGGTCCCTGAAGGTATAAAAATTTACCGGTAAAAATAGCGCCGGGGAGGGGATTTGAACCCCTGTGTTCCGCGAGGAACACGAGCTTTCCGTCGTGAAAAACGACTCCAGGCTCGCGCCGTGGTCCGGGCTTGGCTACCCCGGCTGCAACCTTTGCGGGAGGGGTAACCTTGGAGAAGTATTTTGAAACACTTTTCAGGCGCTCTACAGTGAGGAAGGAGAA
>Ga0256830_1001400_pt1 | contig 17169 bp, 12 predicted proteins | sample 128326metaG_FD_190537 | JGI IMG/M metagenome (GOLD analysis project Ga0256830, IMG submission 190537) | Hydrothermal vent microbial communities from Lau Basin, Pacific Ocean - 128-326 | ecosystem: Environmental > Aquatic > Marine > Hydrothermal vents | place: Pacific Ocean: Lau Basin | collected... | reverse complement strand
GGTTTTGCCGGGTTTGTGCCGCGCCCTGAGTCGTTGAGCCTGCGCCTTGATGGCGGGATTCCAGGACATGGCAGAGATTGCCGGCATGTAGAGGACCCCGCGGATATGGCGATTGCCGCGTTTGGACATGCGGCTGGTATTGAGAGAAGTGCCTGATGTTTGGAGGTGGGGGACGACACCGGCGAAGGCTGCGGCCTGGCGGGCGTGGTTGAATCGGTGGAAGGGGATTTCACCGAGCAGCCAGGCACTGGCGACCTGACTGATGCCGGGGATGGTCATGAGCAGCTGTTGCTGTTCCCGGAGGCGGGCATGGCGCCGGATGTGGTCCTGGACGGCTGTCCAGAGCTGGCTGATGGACTGCTCCAGGTAGGTGGCATGTGCCTTGAGCTGCTGCTCGATGACGGGGACGCCGGGGTGCAGGGCGCGGTTGAGTTCCTGGCGCCGCATTTTCTCCAGGGCCTTGATCCGCCGCAGAAGTGCACGTAACTGGCGGATTTCCCTGGGGTCCGGCTTCCAGGCCCTGGGCTTGTGGGTCTGGACATAGCGGGCGATGAGGCGGGCGTCGACCGCATCGGTCTTGGCCCGCAGGCCGAGGCTTTTGGCAAAGTTCTTGACCAGCATGGGGTTGATGACACTGACCCTGAACCCCTGGTCATACAACCAGACGGCCAGGGGCTCTTCGAAGCCGCCGGTGGCTTCCATGGCCACATGGACCTGCCGGGCCGTCATTTTCCCGAGCCACTCGATGAGGGACACAAATCCCTGATGAGTATTGGGGAAACTCCGTGACCGGCAACGCTGACCGTCGCCCAGCAGGGCGGCCTGGAAAGTGTCTTTGGCGATATCAATACCCAGATAATCCATGCTTGTCCTCCCCCGGGCATGTGGATGTAGAATGGAATGGCGTTCCGACCCACCTTATGAAACCAGGCTCACCGGCTTGCCGGGGCCTCTGATACTGTCCGGTCTGGAACGTAACGGGTGGCGGGGCTCATCTCTGCGACAGACTCTAGGGTCTTGGACGCTTCAAGCAGGTTCCCCGCCACCCACCCTTCAGGCGTCCCCGAAGGTGCCGACTTTCGACGGCAAATTCAACTTATAAGGACGCAGAGTGTGAACGGAATTTGAAAATGTTGCCTCCTGGATAACGGGCGTGAAAATGCGAGGCCGCACCAGGGCGGGCCGTTTTGACAGGAACGCACATTCACATACCTCGTTGGTCCTTTGCGACCTTTGCGCCTTTGCGTCTCTGCGTTGGATGTCTTTTTACCCCGGCGTCCTTGCCCTGATCACCGCTCCGGCAGGCGCCCGTAGCGCTGGTGCATGTAGCACGGTGCATGGGGCAGCCACGGGGGGATGGCGTAGAAACGGGCCATGACATCGGCCAGCACCTCGCGCCGGTAGCGCTCGAACCTGAAGCCCCGGCCCACGCCGTAGTACAGGCGCGTCCCGGCCACGTCCAGCCGGTGCAGGGTGTACTGGTCGAAGTACCAGGCGAAGTTGTGATCGGTGGGGTTCTCCGCCAGGATGTAGAAGTCGCGCCCGTCCAGGCGGCGGAAGTCGGTCACGATGTCGTCCTGGCGGCCGTGATGGGAACCGCGGCCGAACACCGGCACCTCGCGCCCGGCGTGGTACGCCATCTGCGCCGACAGGGCATAGCTGTCGGAGGCCAGCACGGCATCGGCCGGGGCCCCCATCCGGGCCAGCATCTGCGGCATGCGGGTGCCGATGACCACGCTCTTGTAGGACTCGCCCAGGAACTTCAGCCCCTCCGGCGCCACCGCCAGCGCGGCCCCCGCCAGCACCGCGTGCAGCAGCCCGAAGGGCAGCATGAAGGCCAGGCTGCGGCGCAGGGTCGCGGCCGGCACCGCCTGGGCGAAGCCGATGACGAAAAAGGGATAGAAGCTGAGCAGCCAGTGCAGGCCGATGTTCTTCACCAGCGACAGGGCCAGGAACAGCAGCGCCGGCACCAGCGCCAGGCCCAGGAACACGCCGCCGGTGGCATCCCGCAGCCGTGCCGCCAGTGCCCCGCGGTGCCGGTACAGGTACCAGATCACCGGCGGCGTCAGCAGGTACAGCAGCACCCCCCCGTAGCCGGCCAGGGTGGCAGGGCTGAACGCGGCGCCGCGCGTGCGGTTGAGCAGGTTGAACAGGTAGTTGTCCCAGCAATGGAAGTAGTTCCAGGCCAGGTTGAGCGCCACCGCCGGCAGCACGCCGGCCAGCACCAGGCCCAGCCGCCGCCCCCCTTCGCGCCAGCCGCCGCCGTGCCACGCCAGCCAGGCGGCGAACGCCAGGCCCAGCAGGCCGGCGAAGAACTTGGACAGGAAGGCCAGCCCCAGCAGCAGCCCGGCGGCCAGGAACCAGCCACCGCGGCCCGTGGCCTGGCCGCGCCAGAAGCACAGCGCCGAGAGAAACGACCACAGGATGAGCGGCATGTCGGTGGTGACGAGCACGCCTGCCAGGTTCACCGGGGTGTACCAGAACAGCAATGCCGCCAGCCGCGCACGCACGGGGTCCGTGCCCCGCAGCAGCAGGTACACTGCCCAGCCGATGAACAGCATGATGAGCACGGCCGGCAGCCGCAGCCACACCGTGGCGTCGCCCGCGGCCAGCAGCGCGGCCAGGAACCAGCCCACCATGGGCGGGTGATCGTAGTAACCGTAGTCGGGATGCCGGCCCCAGAACACGAAGTAGGCCTCGTCGCCGGTGAGCGGCAGCCAGGCGGCGATGCCCAGCTTGACCAAGACGGCCAGCCCCAGCAGAACGATGAAGGTGCGGCGGTTTTCCAGTGTGGCGGCCACGAAGATCCCCTTGCCCGGCGAGGCGCCATCTTACCACCGGCTGCCGCCGCCATCGGGCTCCTGTATAATGCCGCGGCGCCTGCCACGCCAGGCCCGTACCGAGGACGCACCGGCACCGTGGACAAGACCTACGATCCCCACGCCATCGAACAGCGCTGGTACCAGACCTGGGAACAGCGCGGCTATTTCGCGCCCCGCGGGGAGGGCCGCCCCTACTGCATCATGATCCCGCCGCCCAACGTGACGGGCAGCCTGCACATGGGGCACGGCTTCAACAACACGGTCATGGACACCCTGGTGCGCTACCACCGCATGCTCGGTGACCGCACCCTGTGGCAGGTGGGCACGGACCACGCCGGCATCGCCACGCAGATGGTGGTGGAACGGCAGCTCGCGGCCGAGGGCAAGAGCCGCCACGACCTGGGCCGCGAGGAGTTCATCCGGCGCATCTGGCAGTGGAAGGCGGAGTCCGGCGGCAACATCACCCGCCAGCTCCGCCGCCTGGGCGCCTCGGTGGACTGGTCGCGCGAGCGCTTCACCATGGACGAGGGCATGTCGCACGCGGTGCGCGAGGTGTTCGTGCGCCTCTACGACGAGGGCCTGATCTACCGCGGCCAGCGCCTGGTGAACTGGGACCCGGTGCTGCACACGGCGGTCTCCGACCTCGAGGTGGTCTCGCAGGAGGAGGACGGCCACCTGTGGCACATCCGCTACCCCGTCAAGGGCAGCGATGAATCGCTGGTGGTGGCCACCACCCGGCCCGAGACCCTGCTCGGCGACACGGCGGTGGCGGTGCACCCGGACGACGAGCGCTACCGCCACCTGGTGGGCCGGGAAGTGGAGCTGCCCCTCACCGGCCGCACCATTCCCGTCATCGCCGACGAGCACGTGGACCCGGAATTCGGCACCGGCTGCGTCAAGGTCACGCCGGCCCACGACTTCAACGACTACGAGATCGGGCGCCGCCACGGCCTGCCCATGATCAACATCTTCACCCCGGACGCGGCCCTCAACGACAACGCGCCCGAACCCTACCGCGGGCTGGACCGCTACGACGCGCGCAAGCGCATCGTCGCCGATCTCGAGGCGCAGGGCCTGCTGGTGAAGGTGGAGCCCCACAAGCTCATGGTGCCCCGCGGCGACCGTTCCCACGCGGTGGTGGAGCCCTACCTCACCGACCAGTGGTTCGTCCGCATCGCGCCGCTGGCGGAGCCCGCGCTGCGCGCGGTGGAAACGGGCGCCATCCGCTTCGTGCCCGACAACTGGAAGAACACCTACTTCGAGTGGATGCGCAACATCCAGGACTGGTGCATCAGCCGCCAGATCTGGTGGGGCCACCGCATCCCGGCCTGGTACGACGACGCCGGCAACATCTACGTGGCCCATGACGAGGCCGGGGTGCGGCGCAAGTACGGCCTGCCCGCCGACCTGCCCCTGCGCCAGGACGAGGACGTGCTGGACACCTGGTTCTCCTCCGCCCTGTGGCCCTTCTCCACCCTGGGCTGGCCCGAGCAGACCGAGGAACTCAAGACCTTTTATCCCACCAACGTGCTGGTCACGGGCTTCGACATCATCTTTTTCTGGGTCGCGCGCATGATCATGATGGGACTGAAGTTCATGGACGACGTCCCGTTCCGCGACGTCTACATCCACGGCCTGGTGCGCGACGCCCACGGGCAGAAGATGTCCAAGTCCAAGGGCAACGTGCTCGATCCCATCGACATCATCGACGGCATCGATCTCGAGAGCCTGGTGAAGAAGCGCACCTCGGGCCTCATGCAGCCGCAGATGGCCGAGAAGATCGAAAAGGCCACCCGGCGCGAGTTCCCCAACGGCATCCCGTCCTACGGCACCGACGCCCTGCGCTTCACCTTCGCCGCGCTGGCCTCCACCGGCCGCGACATCAACTTCGACCTGGGCCGGGTGGAGGGCTACCGTAACTTCTGCAACAAGATCTGGAACGCGGCCCGCTACGTACTCATGAACACCGAGGGCCGCGACTGCGGCCTCGAGGGCGAGGTGGAGCTGTCCGCGGCCGACCGCTGGATCGTCTCGCGCCTCCAGGCCACCATCGCCGCGGTGCACGAGGCCGTCGCCCAGTACCGCTTCGACCTCATGGCCCAGGCCCTGTACGAGTTCACCTGGGACGAGTTCTGTGACTGGTACCTGGAGCTGTCCAAGCCGGTGCTCACCTCGGACACCGTCTCCCCCCGGCGGCAGCGCGGCACCCGCCGCACCCTGGTCACGGTGCTGGAGACCCTGCTGCGCCTCATGCACCCGGTGATGCCCTTCATCACCGAGGAGATCTGGCAGCGGGTGGCGCCGCTGGCGGGACGGGGCGGCGAGACCATCATGCTCGCCCCCTACCCGCGCCACGACGCGGCCCTGGAGGACCAGGCCGCGGAAGAGGAGATCCGCTGGGTCCAGGGCTTCATCGTGGGCGTCCGCCGCATCCGCTCCGGCATGAACATCGACCCCCGCCGCGCCCTGCCGGTGCTGCTGGCCGGCGGTGACGAACGCGACCGCCGCCTCGCTGCGGCCTACGGCGATATCCTGCGCCGCGTGGGCCGGGTGGAATCCATCACCTGGCTCGACGACGAATCACAGGCCCCCGAGTCGGCCACCGAGCTGCTGGGCGCCATGAAGATCCTGGTGCCCATGGCCGGGCTCATCGACAAGGCCGCCGAGACCGCACGGCTGGAAAAGGAGCTGGCGAAGCTGCGCGCCGACTACGAACGGGTGGAGAAAAAGCTGGCCAACGAGAACTTCGTCAACCGCGCACCGGCCGAGGTGGTGGACAAGGAACGCGCCCGCGCGGCGGAGCTCAGGCAGCGCATGGATGCCCTGGGCGAACAGCTCGCCCGCATCGCGGCCCTCTGACGCCCGGGCCCCGCCTCCCGGGGAACAGGACACACCAGGGCGTGGTCGTTCCCGCACGCGGGGCGGGACCGGAGCCTGTCACGGTGCCGCCGCCCACATGACCAGGTTCACCACCCCGACGATGAGCAGGATGAACAGCACGGTGAACAGCAGCCCCGCCACGATGTAATGCGCCGGGCGGCCGTGCTGGAAGTCGCGCTCGCGGTTGCGGCTGCTCTGCACGCCGAAAAACGACGCCAGCACGCTGGCCACCACCTGCCGGAAACCGGGTGCCCGTGGTGCCGTCTCACTGCCCTGCTCGCTCACTGTCGCCGCCCTCCCGCCGGGATGAAATGCCACCATTATAGAACCTCTCTCAAAATTCCCCGCGGCGCGATGCGCGTGGAATCCCGACCCGGGCTCCACCCGGGGTTCAGCGGGCGTCGGTGCGCCGGAATTCGCGGTACAGCCCCCGCACCAGCCCGGCCACCAGCAGCACGCCCGCCACCAGCACCGCCCACAGGATCCAGCGCCGCCACGGCACCACCCGCTCCGGCGGTGGCGGAACCAGCCGGCTCTCGCCTCCCAGCACCACCGGGGCACCGGCCCGGGCCCGCTTGATCAACTGCCGGCCGCCGTCGCGCCGGACCGCGTCCAGCAGCGGTGCGACGACCCCGTGCGGAGGCCCCACCCGGGCACTGCCGTAGGCCAGCCGGAAGGGGGCATCGCCCCGGGCCACGAACAGCAGCCGGTGCGGACGCCAGCCCAGCTCCAGCGCCGGGGCGGCATTGCCCGTGCCGCCCTCCCCCAGCAGCTCCACCCGCCACTGGCGATGGGTGACAGCCGCGCCCACCGGCATCTCCTCCTGCACCAGCTCCCCGCCGTCCAGCCGCAGGCGGTACACCAGTCCCCGACTGCGCACCCGCCAGGCATCCCGTGCAGCGTCGCGGCCGGAGACCACCACCTCGGCCACGCTGTTGACCTCGGGCAGGCGCACCCGCACCCGCTCCACCGGGAACCGGCCGCCGGCGTCGAACACCCAGGCCGCCGGTGCGTCTTCCCCGGGGCCCGCCACCGGCTGTGCCGGGGTCCAGCGCAGCGGCGCCGGCCGGGGGCCAACACTGCGCACCGCCGTGATCCCCTGCAGGCGGGGAAAATCCCGCGGCGCCTCCGGCACCAGCCGCAGGTAGCGCGCGGGGGAACGGGGCAGCTCCACCCGGTTCCGCGCCAGCACCCGCCCGCCGAACTCCAGCCGTCCCACGGCGGCCCGTGCCACCAGCGGCTGCCAGTGGGCCAGGTCCCCGCTGTACTCGACCCTCACGTGGCCCATGCGCGGCCGGTCCCCCGCCTGCGCCCACTGCAGGTGCAGTGCCTGCACCCGTTGCCAGTCCTCGCCCAGGTCCACCAGCCAGGCCCAGGGCCGCTCTTCCCCGCGGGCCGGTGCACTGCCGCTGATGTCGATGATGGTGCCCCGGGCATCGGTGGTGACGTGCACCCGGGGAACGGTCCCTGCAGCCGCCCCGGCCGGCCGGTGGAGAGGAAACAATGCCGCCCCCCGCACGTCCTGTCCGGGCCCGGGAACCGCGGGCGCCTCGATGCGGTGGGGCACCACCTCGCCGCGGCTGTTGAACACCCGCAGATCCACTTTCACTCCCTGCACCACCGACCGGTACACCGCCGCGGGCAGCTCCAGGGAATAGATGGCACCGTCACCGTCCACTTCCAGCGGGATGGCGAACGCGAAATCGTCGGGCACCGGCGCCGCCTGTGCCCGGATTCCGCCGGCCAGCACCGCCAGCAATGCCACCGCCGTCCAGATCCTGTTCATCGTCATGTCCTGCCCTCCCCGTCGGCGGCCGGACGGCGGGCAAAGAAGCCCGTCACCACCAGCAGCACGCCCACCACCAGGAACGAGACGATGCGCTCCAGGGTGCCGCGTCCGGCCAGGTCCATCAGAAACAGTTTCACCACCGTGAGCCCGTACAGGCCCAGGCCCACGGTCCACAACGTCCGGCTGCCCCGGCGCGAACCCGCCACCATGAGCACCAGGGCGGTGAGTCCCCAGAACACGGAGACCAGGGCCTGGAAGCGGAACGAGTCCATGAGCGCCTCGAACCGGAACGGGACGCCCATGAGGTGGTGGGCGGTCCGTGCCAGCACCCCGTTGAACCACAGGAACAGGGTTCCGGCCCAGGCGGCCGCCGCGAGCCGCGCCGGCACGGCCCGGGTCACCCACTCCCGGTGGCGCAGCAGCCAGGCGGCGAGCGCCGCCAGCACGGCGAGCTGGGTCAGCTCCAGGGGATTCAACAGCGGCAGGTAGGGCAGCGGCGCCGCCGTCCCCCGCCAGCCCGGCCCGGTGTACAGCACCCACAGCCACAGCCAGGCCGCCACCGGCACCAGGCCACCGCGGCGGTAGTCCTCGACGTGGGCCGCCACCGGCCAGCCCTGCCAGCGCCGCGACACCCCCAGCTCCCACACCACCGCGGCAGGCAGCACCGCCCACACCAGCCGGCCCCACAGGGTGGCGCCGCCGACCCAGTCGTTCACCTGCCACGCCAGCTCCAGGCAGGAGACCACCAGCAGCAGCCACAGGCCCAGCCGGTGCAGCCAGGCGCCCGCCGGCCAGCCCGGCTCCGGCTCCCCTGCCCGCAGGCCGTGATACCACAAGGCCACGGCCGCCGGCCATGCCGCCCAGCCCAGGCGGGAAAACGGATGCTCCAGGCCCGCCGCCACCTGGGTGACCAGGGCCAGGCCCATGGCGGGCAACAGGAGCAGGAACGACAGCTCCAGCGGCCGCCACTGCCCCCGCTGTCCCAGCCACCGGAACAGGGCGAAGCTGGCGGCGGTGGCGGCCAGCAGCACCGCCGGCCGCGCGGCCGGGTCGAAGCGGATGTTCACTTCACCCGCCTGGGTCTTCAGCCACCACGCCAGCCCCCAGGCCAGCACCACCCACTCCACCGGCTGCACCCATTCCCAGCGCTCCCGGCAGCGGGACAACCACCAGCCCGAGGCCAGGGCGGCGGCGGCGATGAGCGCGCCGGACAGCCAGAGGGAATTGAGCAGCGGGAGCGTGGCCTCCCGCAGGATGCCGGCCAGCCCGGCATCGCCGCCCGTCCCCAGGACCGGCACCATGGCGCCACGCAGGTGCAGGACGGCCGCCACCAGCTGCAGCCCGAGGCCGGCCACGGCGGCCAGCCGCCGCCCCTGGCGCACACCCACCCAGACCAGGGCTGCGCCCTCCAGTACCCAGGCCACCGACAGCCACACGCCTTCCAGCGCCAGGGGGATGGCCAGCGTGGCGAAGGCCACCGCCAGGGCCAGATACGCCTCCGCCAGGGGGCGCAGGGCGGTCCGCCCTTGCGCGCGGCGCCAGGCCCACCGCGCCAGCATGACGTAGTAGCCCGCCACCGCCAGGGCGCTGTAGGCGGCGGCGTAGTCCCACTCCCGCACCAGCAGCCACTGGAGGCCGAATGCGGTCAGCGGGGTGCCGAACACCAGGGTGGCATCGATGTAGCCGGCGAGCCGGGGCGGCTGGCGCAGGGCGTACAGCGCGCCCACGAGGCTGAACATCAGAAAGAACAGCACCAGGAACGGTTCGGTGGTGGCGAAGTGCTCGGGCCGGTAGGCGCTGTAGCCCCACGCCGCCCCGATCCCGAGGGTGAAAAGGAAACCCACCAGGTTCAGCTCGCGCCAGGCCCGAAACCAGGCGATGGCCAGGATGCCGGCGTCGAGCAGGGCGTAATAGCCGAACAGCACCACGTGGCTGCCGCCGCCGGTGGACACCAGCACCGGCGCCAGGAATCCGCCGGCCGCGCCCGCGGTGGCCAGGGCGCGGGCGTTCTGCAGCAGGGCCAGGGCCGCCGCCAGCCCCACCAGGGCCAGCATGAGCCCCAACGCCAGCCCCAGGGGCAACAGCCCGTGGAGCCTGAACGCCGCGAACACCGTGATGTACAGCACCCCCACGGCGCCCCCCTGCAGCAGCAGGGCGAAGGCCCGGCGCCTCGAACGCAGGCGCCAGCCCCAGCCGAGAGCGGCGAAGGCCAGCACGGCCACCGAGATGTAGTTCCACTCCACCCCGATCCAGTCCTGGTCGAGGCCGTACTTGTAGAGAAAGGCCACGCCGAAGAACAGCACCAGCAGGCCCACCCGCACCACCGCGTTCTCGCCGGTGAAGAAGGCCGCCGCCCGCTTCAGCAGCCGGTCCACCGGGCCCGGCTCGCGCGGGCCCGGCGGCACCGCGGCCGGGGCCCGCGGGGCGGCCGGTGGGGGCGGGGATGGCGGGGCCGCGGCGGGCGCCGGTTCCGGCGCCCGGGGTGGCGAAGCGGCCTCCTCCGGGGCCTGCGCGGCGGGCTGCCCGGTGCGGGCCGCCGGCACGGGACCCGCCGGGGAGCGGCCCTCCCGGGCGGAATCCCCGCGCCCGGCGCCGCCCTCCGCTGCCGGCTTCGGTTCCGGCGCCGCCGGCGAGGCCGCCAGGTGATCCAGGCGTTGCTCCAGGCGCCGCAGCCGCCATTCCATCTGGCCCACCTTGATCACCAGACCCACCAGCAGGCCGATGCCGAACCCGGGCAGGGCCCCGAGCAGGAACAGATCGTCGTCCAGGAACAGGCTCACCAGGCCGCCGGTCACCAGTCCCCCCACCACGGCGAATATCCAGATCACGTCTCTTCTCCTTCCTTTCGTTGCGGTGCCCGCGCCACGTGCCGGAACACGCGCCGGGTCTCGAACACCTGCGGGGCGAAACGGTGCCCCTGCCAGCGCAGGTGGCGCTTGAGCACGAAGTCGTACAGCAGCGGGTTGTGCCGGTGCAGCCGCGCCAGCACCGGCACCAGGGCCTCGTCGAGAAAGCCGCTGGCGGCGACGAGCCGGGCCGGAAACAACGGCAGCACGCCGGGCAGCGGGTAATCGGAACCGTTGAGCAGGCGCGCATGGAGCTCGCCGCGCGAGATCAGGGTCCGCATGGGCCGGCCCAGGCGGTTGATCTGGGCGATGGCCGAGAGATCGCCGAACACGCGCCCCTCCCACTGCGGTGCCTTGAGCAGGCGCAGGAAAAGATCGAAGTTGTCGATGCGGCGGCCGCTGCGCGGCCGGTCCAGGTCGGTACCGGCGCCGCCGGCGGCGCAATGGGCGACGATGACCGTGACCCCGTGCTCCAGGGCCCGGCGCAGGCGCAGCGGATTGCCCAGCTCCTGGGCCTCCACGTCCGCCATGGCGTACTCGTGGCCGGCATGGGACAGCAGGGGCAGCCCCAGGCGCACCAGTGCCTCGTAGAAGCGATCGCAGCGGGGCGAGGCGGGATCGATCCCCATCACCTGGGGCAGCCACTTCACGCCCAGCGCCCCGCGTGCCGCCACCCGCTCCAGCGCCTCCAGCGCGTCGGCCCGGTACGGATGCACCGAGGCGATCCAGCCGCAGCGCCCGCCCGAGGCCGCCGCCAGGCGCTCCACGTAATCGTTGGGCACCGCGAAGGACGAGCGCTGCGGCCGCGGGCGGCCGCCGGCGTCGTGGAACCAGTCGAAGGCCAGGAGCAGAAACCTCACCCCGGGCGGAAACTCCGCCAGGCGCCGGAACAGGCTGGCCTTCGCCGCCGCGTCCACCGCCGCGGCGTCCCCGGCGCAGGCCGCGTTGAGATAGAACCGGTAGCGGAGGTAATGGGTGGGATGCCAGGGCGAGCGCATGCGCGGGTCCACGTGGATCCCGGTGCCGCCGTCGCCCGCACCCACCACGTGCACGTGCACGTCCCACACCTGCGCCGGGTCGAGGTCCCGCCACGCCGCCCGCACCGCGGGATGGTCCAGCAGCTCCGGCGGCGTGCCGCCGGGCGGACAGTCGTTGATCACGCCCTCTTCGGGCCAGTGGCGCCAGAGCAGGCCGCCCGCCGCCGCCGCGGCGCCGCCCGCCAGCCAGGCCAGGGCGCGGCGCCGGTTCACCGCGCCACCCCGCCTTCCAGCGCGCGCGCGGCGCGCGCCCCCTCGGCCTCGTCGACGAAGGCCAGCAGCAGGCCGCCGGCGGCGAACAGCAGGATGATGGACAGCAGCGACAGCCGCGGACTGCCGGTGAGCTGGCTCACCACCGCCATGAGCACCGGGCCCAGCACCGCCGCCAGCTTGCCCAGCACATTGTAGAAGCCGAAGAACTCGGCGCTCTTGTCGCGCGGGATGAGGCGGGTGTAGAGGGAGCGCGACAGCGACTGGATGCCGCCCTGCACCAGGCCCACCGCCACGGCGAGCACGTAGAACTCCCACACCCGGTCCATGAACACGCCCCACACCGTCACCGCCACGTAAACGCCGATGGCGATGAAGATGCCGCGCCGTGCCCCCAGGCGCTCGCCCAGGTGGCCGTAGGCGATGGCGGCGGGAAAGCCCACGAACTGGGTCACCAGCAGGGCCAGGATGAGATGCGTGTTGGGAAAGTCCAGGCGCTTGCCGTAGTCGATGGCCATGCGCACCATGGTGTCCACGCCGTCGATGTAGAACCAGTAGGCGAGCAGGAACAGGCCCACCACCCGCAGCCGGCGCACCTCGCGGAAGGTGGCGGCGAGCTGGCGCAGCCCGGCCCCGGCCGCGGCCAGGGGCTGCAGCGGCCGCGCGGGGGTGCGCACCTTCACCCACACCATCAGGGGCAGCGTGAACAGGGCCCACCAGCCGGCGGTGAGCAGAAACGCGGCGCGCTGGGCCCCGGCGGTGTCCAGGCCCAGCCACTGCGGATACGCGGCCAGCAGCAGCGCCAGCACCAGCACCAGGCCGCCGCCCAGATAGCCCAGGGCGTAACCCAGGGCCGAGACCACGTCCACGCGCTCGCGCGGCGCCACCTCGACGATGAGGGCGTCGTAGAACACGTTGGCCCCGGCGAAGCCCACCCCGGCCAGGACGTAGACCGCCAGCGCCAGCAGCCACTGGCCCTGGGCGACGAAAAACAGGGCCGCGGTGAAGGTCATGCCCAGGCCGGCGAAGGCGAGCAGGAAGCGCTTGCGCCAGCCGCCCTGGTCGGCGATGGCCCCCAGCACCGGGGCCGCCAGCACGATGAGGAGACTGGCGGCGGCGTTGGCGTAGCCCAGGGGCGTGGTGCTGTTCTCGCCGGGATACCAGTGATCGGCGAACAGGATGGGAAAGAACACCGCCAGCACGATGGTGGCGTAGGCCGAGTTGGCCCAGTCGTAGAAGGCCCACGCCAGGATGCGCCGGTCCGCCAGCAGCTGCTTCATGCCCGCTTCCTTGTCTGCGTGCCGGCGGCGGCCAGCCGGGCCACCTCGGCGTAATCCACCTTGCCGCTGCCCAGCAGCGGCAGCCGGCGCACCGGCACCACGCGCCGCGGCAGCAGCAGCTCGCTGGCCCCGCGGGCGCGGGCGAACCCGGCCAGGGCGCGGCGGCTGGCTCCGGCCGCCTCCGTCACCAGCACCAGGACCTCGCCCCGGCGGGGATCGGCCTCGGCCACCACCGCGTGGCGGGCCTCGGGCCAGCACTCCGCGGCCAGGGCCTCGGCCGCGGCCAGCGACACCATCTCGCCGCCCACCTTGGCGAACCGCCGCGCGCGGCCTTCCAGGTAGAGGAACCCGTCCTCGTCCAGCCAGGCGATGTCGCCGGTATCGTACCAGCCCGGGCCCCGCGCCGTCGCCGGCGGGGCGATGACACCGGGCCGCTCCGGGCGCAGGTAGCCCAGCATGACGTTGGGCCCGCGGATCTCCAGCCGCCCGCCCCGCGCCACCCCGGGCACCGGCTCCAGGTGCCACTGGATGCCGGGCAGCAGCCGGCCCACGCTGCCGGGGCGGTGGTCCATGGGCGAGTTGGAGGCGATCACCGGCGCGGCCTCGGTGGCGCCGTAACCCTCCAGGATGCGCACGCCGAACTTGTCGCTCCACAGGCGCCGGGTGGCCTCCTGCAGCTTCTCGGCCCCGGCGAAGACATAGCGGACCGAGTAGAAGTCGTAGGGATGGGCGCAGCGCGCGTAACCGCGGAGGAAGGTGTCGGTGCCGAACAGGATGGTGGCGCCGGTGTCGTAGGCCATCTCCGGCACGATGCGGTAGTGCAGCGGCGAGGGATAGAAGAAGATCCGCATGCCCGAGAACAGGGGCAGCAGGGTGCCGGCGGTGAGCCCGAAGGCGTGGAACATGGGCAGGGCGTTGAGCACCCGGTCCTGGGGCTGGTAGTCCATGCGCGCGGCCACCTGGGCGCAGTTGGCGAGCAGGTTGGCGTGGGACAGCACCACCCCCTTGGGTGCCCCTTCCGAACCCGAGGTGAACAGCACCACCGCGGGGGCACCGGGATCGGCGGGGCCCGCCCAGCGGCGCACCGCCAGGCGCGGGGCCAGCGACCGCAGCAGGCCCCGCAGGCGCACCGCCAGCCCGGCACGCGCGGCCAGGTCTTCGAGAAAAACGACCTGCACCACCTCCTCCAGCGCCGCCAGCTCCCGCTCCAGGCGCGCGCGGCGGACGAACTCGCGCGAGGTGTACACCACCTTCAGGCCGGCGGTGCGGCAGGCACTCCTCAGGGCGGCGGGCCCGGCGGTGAAGTTGAGCATGGCCGGCACCCGGCCGGCCGCATGGAGGGCGAAGAAGGCCAGGGCCGCGGCATTGGTATTGGGCAGCATGAGGCCGGTGTACTCCCCGCGCCGGGTGGCCGGACGCATGAGATCGGCCAGGACCAGGGTGCGCAGGATGAAGCGCCGGTAGTCCAGCGGCTGGCGCTGGATATCCTCCATCACCACGTGGCGCGGCCCGTGCACGGCGCGCGCGTCCAGCAGCGCCCGGAACAGGGTGCGCCGGGTATCGCTGCTGGCGAACATCATCTCGGTCATGATGTCCTGCAGGCGGCGGCCGGCATGGTTGCGCCGGGCCCGGCCCCGCAGCGCCGGGGGCGGGGCGATGCGCTGCGGCGGCAGCAGGGTGAGCGTGATGCGCGGGAACCAGCGGGTGCGCACGCGCCCGCGCAGGCGTGAGAACGGCGTGTACTGGGCGCCGTCGATGCGCACCGGCAGCACCGTGGCCCCGGCGCGGTCGGCCACCATGCCCGGGCCGTAGTAGATCTTCATGAGCGATCCGGTGACGGTGATGCGGCCCTCGGGAAAGATCACCACCTTGCGATCGCCGCGCAGGTAGCGGATGAGCGACTTGAGCGAGACCGGGTTGGTGGGGTCCATGACGAAGGTGCGCACCAGGGCAATGAAAGGCCGGAACAGCCAGCGCCGGCTCACCCGGGTGTTGACGGCGAAGCTGAGGTCGTCGGGCAGGAAGGCCGCCAGCAGCACCGCGTCCAGGTACGAGGTGTGGTTGGCCACCACCAGCACCCGCGGGCCCGCGGCCCGGTAGTGCTCCAGCCCGCGCACCTCCACCCGGTACAGCAGGCGCAGCAGGAAGCGGAACAGGGCCTTGATCATGACTGGTTCCTCCTCGCGGCGGCGAACCCGTCGAGATAGCGGTTGACCAGGGAGTCCACCAGCGCCGGGGCGTCCACCGGCCCGGTGGCGGCCAGGTTGTCGGTGAGCGCCAGCACGGCGATGCCGTGCACCCCGCTCCACAGCACGCGCGCGGCCAGGGCGGCCCCGGCCCCCAGGTGGGCCAGCTCCGCCTCCACCCGCCCCAGCAGGGCCCGCACCCGCGCGGCCAGGGACTCGGGCATGGTCTCGCCCTCGGGCAGGTGGTGCTCGAACACCAGGCTCCAGAGGTGGAAATGCTCCTGGGCGAACAGGTAGTAGGCGTGGGCCAGCGTCAGCAGCCGCTGGCGTGGCCCGGCCCCGGCGGGCAGCCGCGCCAGCGCCTCGGCCAGGTGCGCGTCCAGGGCCTCCAGGGTGGCGGCGTTGAGCTGGAGCACGAGGTCGTCGAGGTTGCGGAACACCAGGTACAGGGTGCCGGCGGCGTAGCCCATGCGTGCGGCCACCTTGCGCGTGGACAGACCCGCCGCCCCTTCGGCGGCCACGATCTCGCGCGCCGCCGCCAGGGCCATGGCCCGCAGCTCCTCCTTGCTGTGCTGTGCCTTTCTGGCCATTTATGAACACCGTTCAACAATCTGCCGCAAAGATTAGTGAACAGTGTTCACAAAGTCAAGGGAAGGGTGTGCCCCGGGAGGCTGGGAGAAACGGCGTGCCAGGACGGGGCAGGGACGCCCTGCCCGCTAATCAAGCGTGCAAGTGACTGATTTTTCTTAGACGAACCCGGACTACGCCGGGTCTGGTGCGCAAGGGGCGAGGACGGCCTTTTTGGACATCCTGCTAGCGGCGGTGGCGGCGCTGCCGCGCCCGCTCGCGCAGGCGCCGCCGCTGCTCGGGGGTCATGTGCCGCAGCCGCTGGCGCAGGCGCTGGCGGAACTCGCGGCGCTGCTGGGGGCTCATGTCGCGCCAGCGCCGGCGCAGCTCCTCGCGCCGCTCCGGGGGCAGGCTGCGGAACCAGCGCCGCATGCGGCGGATGCGTGCCTGCTCCTCGGGCGGCAGGGCGCGGAAGCGCTCGTAGCGCTCGCGGATGCGGGCCTTCTGCTCCGGGCTCAGCCGCCGCCAGCGCTCCATGCGGGCCCGGGCGCGGGCGCGCTGCTCTGGGGTCATCCGGGCCCAGCGCTCGGCACCCCGGGCCAGGCGCGCCCGCCGCTCCTCGGGCAACGTGTCCCAGTGGGCGGCCAGGGGGGCCAGCACCCGCTGCTGGTCCGGGGTGAGATCGGCCCAGGCCGGGCCCCCGGCCGCCGCCGGGCCGGGTCCCGCCAGCAGCACCGCCGCCAGCAGCATGGAATACCAGTGCCTGTTCATGGTGCGCCTTCCTCGTCTTCTCCGGTGCCGGACAGGGCCACCGCCTCGCCGGTCTCCTCGTCCACCATCATTTCCACCACCTGCTCGTCGCCCGGCTCGAAGCTGCCCAGAAACTCCAGCAGCTCCAGGTCGGGCGCGGCGGTCTCGCCGGCGGCCGCCAGCAGCGGGACCGCCAGCAGCAGCCAGCGGCGGGCGGGCTCAGCCGGCATGGGTGTCCTGCTCCGCCAGCCACTGGTAGAACTCCAGGTCCTCGTACAGGTCGAGTCCCTCGCCCTGGGTGATGAGCTCCAGGTCCTCCACCGCCGCCAGGTGGGCGGTGCCGGGGTCCGGCGCCGGACCCCGCTGCAGCAGCACCGCCAGGGCCACCGCCGCGGTCACCCCCGCCGCCACGCCCGCGGCCAGCCACGCGCGCGGGGCCCGGGCCGGGGTCCGGCGCGCGCGCGCCGCGGCCAGGGCGGTGCGCCGGGCCGCCCGGAGCCGGCCCTCCGTGGCGGGATCCAGCTCGCGGCTGGCCCGCTCCAGCGCCTGGCGCACCCGGGTCACCAGCTCGTCGTCGTGTCCGTGCCCGTTCATGTCAGCTCGTCTCCCAGCAGTTCGCGCAGGCGGTGCACTGCGCGGGAATAATGGGTCTTGACGCTGCCCTGGCCGATGCCCAGGGCCCGTGCCGTCTCCGCCACGTCCAGCCCCTCCCACGCCCGCAGCAGGAACACCTGCTGCTGGCGCAGCGGCAGGCCGTGGAGGGCCTGCTGCACCCGGGCCAGGGTCTGCCCGCCCGCCAGCT
>Ga0256830_1001399_pt1 | contig 17178 bp, 19 predicted proteins | sample 128326metaG_FD_190537 | JGI IMG/M metagenome (GOLD analysis project Ga0256830, IMG submission 190537) | Hydrothermal vent microbial communities from Lau Basin, Pacific Ocean - 128-326 | ecosystem: Environmental > Aquatic > Marine > Hydrothermal vents | place: Pacific Ocean: Lau Basin | collected... | reverse complement strand
CGAGGGCCTCTCACTGGCGCAGCCCACAACGACGCCGGACACACCCGTGACGCCGACCGGCGTGACGAACATCGACCCAAAGACCTTTCTCGAAATCACCCTCACCGACCCGCAGAGTCCCATCGACGGCGGCATCGGCCAATATCGGCCGATGCCGCTGCAGGTTCTGGACCGATAAATCTGGACACGTCCCCCGCTGACATCGTCGCCACAGGTGTCGTCGGGAGCAGCAGTGAAGCTCTGGATATTGGTACGGATGGAGCGAAACAGTTAAAGCAATCCCTATTGGGCGTGGTATCCCGCTATCAAGGTGAAGAAACCCAGGGGCGCCCGTCAGTGACCCGTTCACCCGTGAAAAGACAAGGGGAAAGAACATGAAACATGACACGAAAAATACGCTATCCCGACCCCGGGCACGGGCGTGGGCTGCCAGCGCACGGACGGTCACCATTCTCACCGCCATGCTCTGGTTTGTCGTCGCCACCATCAACGTCGCGCACGCGGCCGATTGCAGCAGCGGCGACTTTCTCAGTATCTATGAAACCAGCGACGCCACCCTTTCCGGCGATTTGTTTATGACCAGCGACGTGCTGATTCGCAACAATGTCACCCTCACCATTGCGGCCGGCTCAAACGTGACCCTGTGTGGCGAATACAGGATACAGGTAACGGGTGGCGCCGATCTGGTCGCCAGGGGCACAGCCGCCCAACCCATCACCTTCTCGGCCGACGATCCGGCGACCAACTGGGACAGCATCTTTTTCGCGAACCAGGGCGAAAATTCCATCTTGCAATATGTCACCTTGAACGACGGTGGCGGCAATGACCCCAGCGTGGATAACGCCGCGATTCTGGTTATCAACAATTCCGGGACCACGTCGCTGCCCTCTCCTGCGATAGACAATGTGACCATCAACGACAGCGGCGCCCATGGCCTCAGTATTCGCATGTTGAACAATGATCCGACGCCACCTAGCATCACCAACGTCAGCATCAACAACAGTGCCCGCGCCGCCATTCTGGCCGACGCCGAAGCGCTGGGCGGCCTGGGCAACGGCAACAGCTACACCAATAACCAGCCCAACGTTATCCAGATCCGGGGCGGTGGCGGCAGCTATTTGAAGTACAGCCAATATTGGCGCAACCCCGGTGTCCCCATCGAGGTGATGGGTGACTTCTCGGTAGCCGCTGAATCCGCTGATCCACCGGCGGTGTTGACGATCGACCCCGGCCTGACATTTCTCATGTACCCCCGGGCGGATATCCTGATTGGCTCCAGTTTTGTTCGGCGTGGTTCGCTGGTGATCAACGGCACGGCGACTGAACCCGTCACCTTCACTCGTCTGAACGATGCCAGTGCTCCGTGGGGTTACTTGCGCGCCGAATTGTATGCGGACACGGCCGTTTCCCTCGATTACGTCGACTTCTCCTATGGCGGCGACGGCATCAATACCGTGCCCGGCACCATTTACCAGACAGGTTCCGGCGCGGTCAGCCTGGATTACGTGACGGTGCGAAACGGACTGTCGGCCGGTTTTTCCGGCAGGGGCGGCCAGGCCACCATCAACAACAGCAGCTTTGAGTTGAATGATAGCGGGCTGGAATTCTTCCCGGGCTTTTCCGCCATCATGCGCAACAGCACCATCGCCAATAACGTCACCGCCGGGATCAGCACAACAGACAACGGCAACAACACCTGCATCGACGCGATCGGCAACTACTGGGGAGCCAACAGCGGCCCCGCCGATGTTGACGCGGGCAGCGATGCCTGTGGCAATGGCCGTAACAACGGCGGCAGCGGCAGCAGTGTCAGCAATGGCGTGCTTTACGAGCCCTGGCAGGCAGGCAGCGGCGCATTGCAGGACCGGGGCCGCATCGTGGCCGACACGTTCTACGTCATCGCCGACGGCGTGGACGCAACCCAGGTGGAAATAACCCTGCGCGACGCCCAGGGCAATCCCCTGCCCGGGAGGCAGGTGCAGTTGCGGGCGACGGTGGGCACTGTCCAGCAGCCAACAGCGACGACGGACCAGAATGGCCAGGTGATGGCCGCCGTTACCAGCACGACCCCCGGCTACGCCTATCTCACCGCCTACAACGTTACCGATGACACGCCCGTGGCCGGAATCGGCGGCGTCACCTTCTGGCAGGGCAACGGCGATGCCGGTGGCCTTATCAGCGCCGGTGGCGTCCCCTACGCTGCGCCGGACCTGGTCGTCACCGGCAAGCCCTTCCAGGCAGGCTCGCCGGTTGGGATGAGTATCCCCATGCGCAATAGCAATACCTACCCGGTCGATGTCACTGTCGAATATGCGGTTAGCGGCCTCAACGTGGGCACCCGATTTACGCCTGTCTATACAACAACGACCCAGACCCTGCAGCCCGGCGAATCGTGGGACGCGGCCGGTGTATGGCTACCGGCCAGAAGCGGCCATCTCTGCATCCTGGCCAACATCACCGTGGACGATGGGCAGTTGGTACAGACGACGCAGACGCGCACCACGACCTCTTTGCAGCAAAACACCAACCAGAATCCCTGCAACCCGGACGCGCTCGACCCCAGCCAGGCCATCCCCAGCACACCAAGCAGGGGCTTTGGCGCCCTGTTCAAGATCGCCCGCACCTTTTACAACCTCTATAACCTGGTCAAGAAGGCGACCCAGTGCCTGGACGAAAGCCTGCAGGTTGCCAGTTTTGGTGCTGATGGAACGCGCGACTACCAGGTGGTGATAACGCCGCCGGTGTACTCGCCACCCCTGATCACGGCCGACGCCGAAATTACCCAGCCCCAGGCAGACATCCTCAACCAGCTGGCGGAATCCACGACCACGCTGCTGTCGCTGAACCAGGCGATCGGGACCACGTCACTGCGCATGAACTGGGCGTCCCAGGCCGCCACCACCTCCGGCGGCATGAGCAGGGACAATGGACAAGCGGACGGTTCACTCTCCTATCTGGATCTGCAATACCAGGCCTACCGCAACTTCGCCAACCAGTACGCCGACAAGCTGGACGAGTTTGCCGATGAGATTGGCGCGCTGCTGGCCATCACCGCGGACGCGGATACCACCTACTATGTGCCGGAAGATTTCCAGACCACGCGCGATGGAATTGCCAGCACGGGTTTTGACACGGAAACCAGGACCTTCTACCAGCAGACCGGCCTATCGGCCGGACTCATCTCCGAACTGGAAGCGGACCTGGTGGCCGACTATGACCGCAGTCCGTTCGAGATCATTTCCTGGAGCTGGGCCCTGAGCAATATTCAGACGAATGCGCGGGCCATCGCCGGCCGGTTACGGAACACGTACTCGCCCCAGGGCTCGTCGATCCGTGTGGCCAATTCGGACAGCGGGGCCAATTCGGTGGTGGTACGGCCGATACCGTTCACCTTCGACGTGGGCCATCCCTTCAGTACCACCCGCGACGTGGAACTGTTCGCCCGACCGGTCAACCTGCCGCTGGACTGGACCTATGAATTGAGCAGCTCGTCCTTCACGCTGGACGCCGATGAAGTGGCCTCGGCAACATTGACGCTTTACCCCGGCCGCGAAATGCTGGAAGGGGATCTGGTCCAGGTGGCCGTGGAAGGCTATGTGAACGGTGAGCTGGTCGGCGGCATCGTCATGGAATACAACACCCCGAAGACGACGGCTGCGGTTGCCAACAATCCGCCCAGCCAGCCAATGCTGGTTTCTCCGACCGATGGGCAACAGGGGCTCGCAAACAGTGTGGCGCTGACGTGGCAGCGCGCCACCGATGCGGACGGCGACACGGTCAGCTATGACGTCTATAACTGCACGGACAGCGACCCTGTCAACAACTGCACCCCCCAGACGCCAGCGACCACACTGGACCAGGGTTCCGGCAAAGGGGTTTTCCTCACCAGCCTTGGCCTCGGAGGCGGGATCATGATTCTGGGAATCACCTTTGCCGGGGGTACGCGAAGCAGGCGACAAACCCTCATGCTGCTCGTCGTAATCGCGCTCGGCTCGCTGCTGGTCTCCTGTGGTGGCGATGGTGGTAACGATGGCGGCGATAACAACGTCGAGACCTACACCGTGTCGGGCCTCAGCGCTGGAACCACCTATTACTGGGCGGTGGTGGCAAAAGACGACAAGGGTGGTGAAACGGCCAGCGCGGTGTGGAGCTACAGTACGCAATGAAATCGACGGGAGGTGAGATCGCATCCTCGCCTCCCGGCCGGTGTTGCCTATCTCAGTAAAATTCCGATCAGGCTGCCTTTGGTTTCCCGGCGGCAGGATCAATCGTTCCCCGTTAATCCTGTGTGTACCGGGCGACGCAGAGTACCTGCCTGCGGACACTCTCAGGTATAATTCCGCCCCATTCCCGATTTCAAAATTCAGCCAGGAGTAGTGTGATGATCAAAGGCGGTCTCGGCAAAATGATGAAACAGGCCCAGGAGATGCAGGCCAACATGCAAAAGGCCCAGGAAGAGCTGGCCAACATGGAGGTCACCGGCCAGTCCGGCGGCGGTATGGTCACGGTGGTGATGACCGGCCGTCACGACGTGAGGCGTGTGACCATCGACGACAGCCTGATGGGCGACGACAAGGAGATGCTCGAAGACCTGCTGGCCGCCGCGGTGAACGACGCGGTACGCCAGGTCGAAACCACCTCGCAGGAAAAGATGGCCAGCATGACCGCCGGGCTGAACCTGCCCGGCGGTTTCAAGATGCCGTTCTAGCCCATACCCCGCGCCCCTCGATACCCGCCCCGTGGATTTCAGCCCACTGATCAATCGCTTGATCGAGGACCTGCGCTGCCTGCCGGGCGTGGGCCCCAAGTCTGCGCAACGCATGGCCTTTCACCTGCTGGAACGGGACCGGGAGGGGGCGCTGGCGCTGGCCCGTTCGCTCACCGAGGCCGCCGAACGGGTGGGCCATTGCCGCTCCTGCCGTACCCTCAGCGAGACCGACATCTGCGGCCTGTGCAGCAGCGACAAGCGCGACCACGGCCTGCTGTGCGTGGTGGAGTCCCCCGCCGACGTGCGGGCCGTGGAACAGGCCACCCAGTACCGGGGACTGTATTTCGTGCTGATGGGGCATCTGTCACCGCTGGACGGCATCGGTCCGACAGAGATCGGGCTCGATCTGCTGGAGCAGCGGCTGAAGCAGGGCGAGCTGCGCGAGGTCATCCTCGCCACCAATCCCACCGTGGAGGGTGAGGCCACCGCCCACTACATCGGCGAACTGGTGAAGGCCCACGACATCACCAGCACCCGCATCGCCCACGGCGTGCCGCTGGGCGGCGAACTGGAATACGTGGATGGCGGGACTCTTTCCCACGCCTTCTCCGGACGGCGTGAGCTGTAGCACCTTCCCACGCCTTCTCAGGACGGCGTGAGCTGTAGCACCTTCCCACGCCTTCTCAGGACGGCGTGCGCTGTAGCACCTTCCCACGCCCTCTCCGGGCGGCGTGAGTCGTAATGCCCCGGCATCCCACCCCCCCTTCTTCCTCTCCCCTCTAAAGATTCAACCCCGACTGCCGAAGTCCTTGGAGACCGGCGCCAACCCGGTACCGGCAACGGCGACACCCGCACAGGGATGGAACACGGCATGTACGACAACCTGGAAAACGCAGGACACGACGATCTGGTGACGCAATACGCGCCGCTGGTGAAGCGCATCGCCTACCATCTCAAGGCGCGCCTGCCGGCCACGGTGATCGTGGACGACCTGTTGCAGGCCGGCATGATCGGGCTGCTGGAGGCCTCGCGCAAGTACGACTCCAACCAGGGCGCCAGCTTCGAGACCTATGCCGGCATTCGCATCCGTGGCGCGATGCTGGACGAGTTGCGCCGCAACGACTGGGCGCCCAAGTCGGTGCATCGCAAGGTACGCGACATCACCAAGGCCATTCGCGACATCGAGAACCGCGAAGGACGCGACGCCCGCGACGAAGAGGTCATCGAGGCGCTGGGCATTTCCAAGGAAGAATATTTCAAGACCCTGCAGGACATCTCCACCCACCGGGTGATGAGCTGGGACGAACTGGGCGTGGACGAGGACAGCATCGGCCACAGCCTGTCCGACAACCGACCCAGCGTGCACGCGGAGCTGGAGAAACACCATTTCAAGGAACGGCTTTCCGAGGCCATCAGCACCCTGCCGGAGCGCGAAAAGATGATTGTCGCGCTGTACTACGAGTCCGAACTCAACCTGCGCGAGATCGGTTCGGTGCTCAACGTCAGCGAATCACGGGTCAGCCAGTTGCTCAGCCAGTCCCATATCCGGCTGCGGGCTCGCATGCGCGACTGGATTGGGTGACAATGGCCAACCCAGTCACAAACCGGTAGACCCCGGACAACGGCCGTACCCATGTTGCGATTTCCCCCGCTGAAAAAACGCCTGCTGAAGAATTCCACCGCGGTCCACGAGGCCAACTTTGCCAAGCTGGCGCGCGTCATCCCCGACCTCGACGCCATCGAGCAACACGCGACCATAGCCGGCCCCAACGGCACCCGGCTGGAACTGCAACTGCTGGAGTCCAGCAAGTTCACCCGTACCTTCTCGCTGCGGCTGTGGCAGGCCCCGGGACAGCAATGGCTCCCCCCGCTACACCTGAAGATTCGCAACTACTACGACGCCTCGGTCACCGAGGTGCTGGCCTTTCAGCACCACCACCGGCTCGCGTCGCGCTATCGCTACCCCAACCCCGACATGCACCAGCGCGACGAAAAGTGGCAGACCAACCGCTTTCTCGGTGAATGGCTGGACTACTGCCTGCGCACCCGCTGCGTATTTCGCAACCGGGGAGCGCCACTGGATGTGTGAGGGCGGCGCCATTTCCGGATGCGGCTTGAATAGTTGCGCCGGAATGCCGGAAAATGTGGCCGCAACCCCAAGATAAAACAGAAAATACCCGGGGAAAGCTCAAGTCGATTCGAATACTCGCCGATTAGAGTCATGCAGACAACCTTTTTCTCACCAAGACAGCAGCGCACGCCCATGCACAAGACACACATTTCCCCCGCACTGAAACGGAGCTTGCCCATGAAACGAACCGCCCGGTTAATCCTGGCGCTGATCCTCGCCATCACTACCCCTTTCGCATTCGCGGCGGGCGACTACATCTGGGAAGAGAAGTACCGGGTCGCCCTGCCCAAGGCGGAGAAAGGTGACGTGAAGGCCCAGTACGCGGTCGGCGAAATGTATGAAAAGGGCCGCGGCACCGAAAAAGACCTGGGCAAGGCCTTCGGGTGGTACAGCAAGGCCGCCGCACAGGGCGACAAGAAATCCGCCTACAAGGTCGGGCTGGCCTACCTGAAAGGCAGGGGCGTCAAACGCAACTACAAGAACGCCCACTCCTGGCTGAAGAAGTCTGCCGAGAAAAACTACGTGCGCGCCCAGTACTATCTCGGCGAAATCTACGAAAACGGGCTCGGCGTCATGCAGGACCTGGACTCGGCCATGCTCTGGTACAAACGCGCCCTCGAAGGGGGTTACGGCGCCGCCAGCGAAGGCATCAAACGTGTGGCCCGTGCGCAGGACAACGCCGCCCGTAAACGCCAGCAGGCTGCCGCGCCCCGCAAAACACCGGCACCCAAGCCCGCCGCCAAGCCCAAGGTCGCCGCCAAGCCCAAGGTCGTGACGCCCCCGAAGGTCGCCGCGAAACCCAAGACCGAAAGCAACAAGGCCAAGCAGATCGTCCTCGCCGGCGGATGGAAGAAGGGCAGCCGCGCCGCGGAGTTCCTGCCATCGGACATCACGGTCTGCAAGGACAAGGGCGAGCGCCTGGAGTGCCTGTCCAAGAGCATCAAGAGCAACATCGGTATCGCCGAGATCACCCGCACGACGAAGACCAGCCTGTTCGACTTCGACAAGTCCGGCAAATCCTTCAAGGCCACCTATCGCAACAATGTGCTCGACGTGAAGGCCAACGACAGCGAATTCGGCGGCAAGATTCCGGTGAAGACCGGCTGGCAGAAGGTCGAGCACAAACTAAGCTGCGAGATCGAAAACGAACGTTCCGTGGTCTGCACCAAGAACAAGTCTCGCAAGATCAAGCTGCGTCGCTAGCGCCTGCCGGGTAGATGGCAACGCAACGCGCCGCGGCGACACCGGGCGGCGCGCGTCGCTCCCAGCCCTCGTGGCCGCTACAATACAAGCCAGCGGACACCCATCACCCCGCCTCAACCGGCGCCCCATGACCAGCACCGACCACCGACACATCTGGCATCCCTACAGCGCCATGCACTCCGGGCAGCCGGTGTATCGCGTGGAATCCGCCCACGGCGTGCGATTGCGGCTGGACGACGGCCGGGAGCTGATCGACGGCATGTCCTCCTGGTGGTGCGTGATCCACGGCTACAACCACCCGGTCATGAACGCGGCGTTACAGGCGCAGATACAGCGCGTCTCCCACGTGATGTTCGGTGGCCTCACCCATACACCCGCCATCGAACTGACCGAACGACTGCTGCCCATCGTACCGGCCGGCCTGCAGTCCGTGTTCTACTCGGACTCCGGCTCGGTGGCGGTGGAGGTGGCGCTGAAGATGGCCGTGCAATACTGGCAGGCCCGGGGCGAGCCCCGCCGCCAGCGCTTCGTCAGCCTGCGTCACGGCTACCACGGCGACACCACCGGCGCGATGTCCGTGTGCGACCCGGACACCGGCATGCACAGCCTGTTCAACGAGATACTGCCCAGGCAGCTCTTCGCCCCCCAGCCCCGCTGCCGCTTCGGCGAGCCCTGCCACGCACAGGACATTGCACCGCTGGCGGAGATACTGGAGACGCAATCGGGCGACATCGCCGCGGTGATCCTCGAACCCGTCGTGCAGGGGGCCGGCGGCATGTGGTTCTACTCTGCGGACTACCTGGCGCAGGTCCGGGAACTCTGCACACGCCACGACGTGCTGCTGATCGCCGACGAAATCGCCACCGGCTTCGGCCGCAGCGGCAAGCTGTTCGCCTGCGAGCACGCGGGCATTTCGCCGGACATCCTGTGCATCGGCAAGGCCCTCACCGGCGGCTACCTCACGCTGGCGGCCACCCTCACCACGCGGGAAATATCCGACACCATCGACCGCGGCGAGCCCGGCGTCTTCATGCACGGCCCCACCTTCATGGCCAACCCGCTGGCGTGCACCGCGGCCTTGACCAGCATGGACCTACTGCTCGACTCCCCGTGGCAGACCAACATCGCCCGCATTCAACAGGGCCTCGAACGGGGGCTGGCGCCCTGTCGTTCGCTCGATGGCGTCCACGAGGTGCGCGTACTGGGTGCCATCGGCGTGGTGGAAATGAAACAGCCGGTGGACATGAAACACATCACCCGCGCATTCGTAGACGCCGGCGTCTGGATACGCCCCTTCGGCAGGCTGGTCTACCTGATGCCACCGTATGTCATCGATGACATCGACCTGCAAACACTGACCGCAGCGGTAACGGCGGTAGTCTCCAGCCAGTCCCGCGAAAAAATTCCTTGACATTTTATCTGGATAATCATACAGTCCCCCGCAGCTACAGATTTTGGCATTGGCAGTTTTGGTCGTTCCCTTCGCGTTACCCTCCAGATTCCTCGTTTCATTTTCCTGTACGCAAAACCCATTGTTATTCATTATTTAAAGGTAAAAGTCACATGACTACAGGTACAGTAAAGTGGTTCAACGAAGCCAAAGGTTTTGGTTTCATCTCCCAGGATGACGGCGGCGACGACGTATTCGTGCATTTCAACGCCATCCAGGGCTCGGGTTTCAAAACCCTGAGCGAGGGCCAGCCGGTCACCTTCGAGGTCGTCGACGGCCCCAAGGGCCTGCAGGCCGCCAACGTAACGGTCTGACGCCAGGCCGTCTCGGCCAGCCCGACACAAAGACCCCGCTCCGGCGGGGTTTTTTGTGTTGGATTTGTGGGCGCGGAAGGCTTTCCCGTACATCGAGAAACGAAAAAGCCCCGGCGAGCGGGGCTATTTTATGGATGGCGGAGAGGCAGGGATTGATTCGTGTGCTTACGCACACTCACCCCTGCGGGGCGCCTACGCTGCGCTGCGGCGTCCCGATTGGCTTTCGCCAATCGGTCGAACCCGGGTTCTCATCCAAATCTACCTCACCCCCATCCATAAAAAAGCCCCGGCGAGCGGGGCTATTTTATGGATGGCGGAGAGGCAGGGATTCGAACCCTGGGATCGTTGCCGATCAACGGTTTTCAAGACCGCCGCTTTCGACCACTCAGCCACCTCTCCTGTTGATTTTCCGGTTTTCCCGCGGCGCAACGATACCGGCCGGCGGGGCGAGGCCCTTGAAATCCGGGCCCTTGACCCCACCGTGAAACACGGCCGGCAATAATACTGAATCGCCGTGGAGTTTGCCACAGAACCATCGGCGGGTTTGACCGGTCTATAGGCTGAACTTATACTTTGCGGCCGTGTCCAACAAACCACGTTGACAATCCAATAACTGGAGGCAGTTCACCGATGAACCCGAATACTACCGTTATCGCCAGGCCGTCTGGCGCGACGCTCGCTACCAACAAACTGATCCGCAATACCTACACGTTGCTGTCCATGACACTGCTGTTCAGTGCGGTGACGGCGGCAGTCGGCGTGTTCATGACGGTGTCCAGCGGCATGGCCCTGGTGGCGAATATTGGCGCCATCGCGATACTGTGGTTCGTACTGCCGCGCACCGCGAACTCCGCCACCGGCATTCCGGTGATCTTCGCCATTACCGGCCTGCTCGGGCTGGGCCTGGGGCCGATTCTGAACCACTACCTGTCGGTCAACCCCAGCATCGTGATGACCGCACTGGGCGGCACCGGCGCCATCTTCCTGGGGCTGTCGGCCTATGCGCTGACCACCCGCAAGGATTTCAGCTTCCTGGCCGGCTTCCTGATGGTGGGCATGTTCGTGGTCCTCGGCGCCGCGCTGCTGAACATCTTCTTCGCCATTCCCGCATTGTTCCTGGCGGTGAACGTGGCGGTGATCATGATCATGAGCGGCTTCATCCTGTTCCAGACCTCGGCCATCATCAATGGCGGCGAGACCAATTACATCATGGCAACCGCCGGCCTGTTCCTGTCCATTCTGAACCTGTTCACGGCGCTGCTGCAGTTGCTGGGCGCATTCAGCGGCGACGACTGAACACGGGCGGACAGCATGAACAAAAAGCCCCGCTGACACGGGGCTTTTTTTTGATCACGAAAACCGGAGACCGATATGGACTGGCTCAAGATTGGATCGGCGCTGTTCCTGGGCGCAATGCTGATCTACCTGTTCCCGCGCATGCGCCACGCGGTGAAACATGCCCCAAAGGGCAGCAACAAGGACTGGATGAATTTTCTGCTGATCATCGTGGCGGTAGGGCTGTTCGTCGCGTTCCTGATTGCGATGGTGTAACGGCACCGCAGGCTATTTCTTGCCCACTCCCAGCACATCCCGCACCACCGGCTGAATCCGTCTCACCAGCTCCGGCGCCTCGATATCCATCACTTGTTCCACCACCCACTTGTCGTCGCTTATGACCATGATACCGGCGATATTCTGCGCCAGGTAGCGAGTGAAGTCGTAGCCAGGGCCGTCGTCATCGAAAGCACATTCGGCATAATTGGACAGGCGCTCGTTGAGGCGGGCGATGAAGGCATCGAGGTAGTCACCCGGCCCCAGCAGATCGGTCTGGTTATCCTCGATACTGCGCGCCAACTCCATCGCAATGCCGTTGATCAGCGGAGCACGCTCCTCTTCCGGCACCTGGCCATAGATCATACGGTCCACGATATGCAGCATGTAGATCGAAAACTCCGCGATCACGTCGATGGCCTGGGCATCTTCGCGAAAACGAAAGTTCTCCTTCTCCATGCGTGTAAAGGCCTCCTTGGCCAGTTTCCAGATGTTGAACGACACCACGCCCGACAAGTCCCTCAGGCTCTTGGGTTCGCGCGAACCCTCGCGATTGCGTTGTGAACGTTTGGAACGATGCCAGCGTGTTTTCAGGCGAACGGCCATGGAGACTCCCGTCGTGTAATAGCGCAGTGAAAGAGCGTCATTGTAAAACCGGCGGCGGTCGCTGAACAGCACAGCGGTGCCGCCAAAAACCCCAGTGATTACCTGTTTGGCAGCACCTGGCCGAGGGCATAGACTGTAGTCGAGGTAGCGATTCATGGTCGATCTGAAAACATTCACCGCAGCCACGCAGCGCAACTGCCACATTTCCGATGCCCGTTTCGCCGGCCAGTACACCCTGTGCATCTTCCTGCTGAAGATGCGCGAATACTATCGCTGGGAACGGGGCATCCCGCTCACCGCACCGCTTCCGAGAGACGCCGTGGGCGCATGGCTGACGACGCGGGAACGATTCTGGGAGGAACTGGAAGACCTGAACTTCGATCCGCTGCCACTGCAGGGGCGTCACTACGACCCGTTCGACAATACCGGCATCAACGCAGTACTGAACCCGCTGGGTTACGTCTACAGCGGTGGCATCGGCCTGTTCCACAAGCCACATTTTTTCCTCGGCAAACTGATGCGCAGCGAACAGCAGGACGGTATCCGGTTTCTGGTCTCCGGCGAGGAATACGCCCGCGACCTGGTCGCCCCACCGGCGATGCTGCTGGGCGACACGGTGTTCATTCGCACCCAGAGCCTGCGCAGGGCGATCTGGGAACGCATCGAGGAATGGCGACAAAAACAGCGCAACGATACGCCCATGGCCCGCGCCCTGGCCCGCTATGGCGCGAACACCGACGCCGACATGGAGTCCGCGCTGGACCGCATCACCCGCGACGAGTTGGAAACCGTACAACTGCACGAAACCGGCGAGGCACAGGCACGCCGCCTGCTGGGCGGGCGCTGGGAGGTCATGCTCGACAGCCTGCCCCGCTCCCGCGCCGAACTGCTGGCTCGCGCGGTGCGTGATCACCTGGCGGACTGTCTCGCCACCCTGCCCGCACTGACGACCCGCGCCGCCGCGAAACACGACGCAGCGCTGCATTTCTATTTTGCGAATTTCACCGGCCTGCGCCAGGAGCTGTTTCCGGCCGCGCTGACGGCCTACCAACACTGGGTGGATTCCGGTAGTCTCGCGTCCCTCGAATACATATACCGGCATGGGGCCCAACACTGGCAACATACCGCGCAACAAATACTGCAGCACTTTTCGGAACAACCCGAAACACTGGCGAAAAATATAGAAACCCTGTGTTCCCCGCTGAACACCCCACCACACGACGAACCGGAGTAACGACATGAGTGACACCGACCTGGCGATGAGCAGCGCCATTGCCGCCTTCGAGGCCAAGGATTTCACCAGCGCGATGCGCATCTTTTCGCCACTGGCCGAGGCCGGCAGTGCCGAGGCGCAATACCGCATGGGCATGATGTTTCAAAACGGCCTGGGCCGCGTAAAGAACGAGGAGGCCGCGTTCAAATGGATGCAGGCCTCCGCGGACCAGGGGCATGCCTATGCGCAGCACGGCCTGGGCGTGATGTACCTGTACGGCGAAGGTGTCGAAAAGGACGAGACCCGCGCCAGCGAATGGTTCCGTAAGGCCGCGGACCAGGGGCTGCCCGGTGCTCAGATGGCCCTCGGCATGCTATACGAGAACGGCCAGGGCGTGGAGAAAAACGAAGTGGAGGCACGCCGCTGGTACAAGCGCGCGGAACAGGCCGAATAACCGACCCCCATGCTCCGCGCAAAAAAGGCCCCTGCATGTCACCATGCAGGGGCCTTTTCAATGACGACCGGCGCGTCGAGCGAACCAGGTATCGCCCGCGCCGTCGTCAACGCTTCATCATACGGTCACGAGTGGCTTACTTGCTCACCCAGTCGTTGAAGTTTGTATCGTTCTGGGCCTCGCCATCGCTATATCCGGCTTCATAGGCGTCGTTCACGCGCTGCTCTTCCAGCTTGGGGTTGTTCAGGAAGCCGCTGGCCCAGCCAACGATATACTCACGGGAAACGTTGGCTTTTTCCATCTTGTCAATGGCAGCATAGTATTTTTCGTTCATCGTATCCTTCTCCCGGTTGGTCAGATTCGCTATTACAGAAAATTAGAGTATGCTTATAGTAACGCATCGTGTCCATATTGCAACGCGTTTCTGTGATGCAGTTTCGGAGCTGGAATCACGGCCTCCCGCCCACCCCGTGGTCACCCGTGATACCCGCATTCCCAGCCGGGGCTGCTGCGACACCACCGGCGCCAGGCTCGCCGAACGACGTATGTTACTGTTTAATAAAGGAAACTCGACATGCTGCTGCATCTGAAGAACGTCATCGACCCTGCAAAGCTGGCCAATATCCGCGAGATACTCGACAAGGTCACCTTCATCGACGGCAAACACAGCGCCGGCATGGCCGCCGAGCATGTCAAGCACAACCTGGAGATGCAGCAGGGCACCCGGCAGGCCGAATACCTGGATCACCTGGTGATGGGCAGCCTGGCCGAGAACGCCGGGTTTCGCAGCGCGGCCCTGCCCTACCAGGTGGCCCAGCCGGTGTTCGCCCGCTACCGCCCCGGCATGCACTACGGCGACCACATCGACGACCCGGTGATGGGCAGCGGCCCCGCCAAGTTCCGCACCGACGTGGCGGTAACGGTGTTCATCAACGGCCCGGAGGACTACGACGGCGGCGAGCTGGTGATCAACACACCGTTCGGCGAGAACCGGGTCAAGCTGCCCGCCGGCGACGCGGTGGTGTACCCGGCCAGCAGCCTGCACCGGGTGGAGGACGTCACCCGCGGTGAGCGCCTGGTGGCGGTGAGCTGGATACAGAGCATGGTGCGCGACCCGGCGCGGCGCGAGCTGTTGTATGAGCTGGACCAGGCGCGCAACACGCTGCTCGTACAGGCGCCGGAGGACGCCACCACCCAGCAGGTGGATCGCTCGTACAACAACCTGATTCGCATGTGGAGCGATATCTGACCGGCCCCACGCGCAATGTCCCGGGCACAAAAAAGGCCGACTGTTCAGCCGGCCTTTTTTATGGCGACGCGTCGTCGTCTAACGATAATCAGTAGCCACCCTTGCGTCGCGACTCGGGCAGGCCGGCGATTCGGCCACCCTGTTTACTGGGGTCCTTCGGGAACAGCTCGTAAACGTCTTTCTGACCGATTTTCTCGCCCCATTTGGCGGACATGGCCTTGACGATGTTGCGCGTATTGGGCTGATTTGCGCCATTGTTGATGTATTCATCGCGCAGATAGTCGATCAGGTCCCAGTGCTTCTCGGTGAGTGCCACGCCTTCCTTCTCGGCAAGATGCTCGCCCAGCTCCCGGCTCCAGTCTTCATGATTGACGAGGTAACCATTGGGAGTGGTTTCAATGCTCTTGCCGCCGAATTCAATAGCCATCTTATGCTCTCCTTTTTAGTCGATATCTTCTGGTGAATAAAAACACGGTTCGAAAGCAACCCCGGGCCGGACCCGGTGATGCCTCATTCTTTTTCCTCACGCAGGTCGTTGATGTCCTTGTGGGGAATAAAAAGTCCGCAACCAAGATGACGATACGGGCCCAGGCCTCGTTGCTGAAGGCGCAGTGATTCCTCCACTTCCAGGTCCGCAATCATAAGGCTGCGGGTGCGAATCGGCACGTCCGCCGTCGCGATGAAATGCTCCGTGCCACAGAGCATCTTGCGGGGCACGATATCCAGCTCGTGCAACCGCGCTGCCACCCAGTCCAACGCCTCGGCCTCGTCAGCGATATCGGGCTCGGTAGCAAAAGCCCGGGTGAACAGCGTGGTAATGGTGCTCAGGTGCCGCTCCGTGGCCGACTTTATCTGCATCTCGTTGCCATCTATTTCAAGTTTGACGCCTTGCAATGCCTTCGCGTCGTCTACCCGGTGCGCCGGGACCCGCAGTTCCAGCCGGGTGCGCCGCGAGAGATGCAACAGCTCGCCAGGACCATCGGGGCGCATCCAGCCATTGCCGGAAGCCGCCACATTGATCGCATGCAGGCCGGCCATGGGTTCATCCTCCAGCCACGGCAGTACCGACTGTATGGCCCGCGACAGCGCGTACACGTGATCCACCGGCAGGCATCGGCAATTGAGGCCAAACACCAGGTCGATCACCTCGTCGCCAACGTGAACCTTTGGCTTGGGCTTGTCGTTCTGCCAGTACATACGCTAACGATAACTCTCTGTTCTACTGGTCCGGCAGGGTGGCGCGGATTGCATCCCTGTCTATCCACCAGTCTTCCTGCACCAGCACGTCTACCACGTTTCTCAGGCGCGGCAGGAATTTCTGCGGATCGTTGAGTTCCATCTTTTCCATCCAGAAATCGAACTGCTCCTGCTTTTCGACATCGCTGTGGCGGCGCGCGACCGTGCCCAGCATGTGGTTGGTGAACAGCATCAGGTTATCGCGCTGCTTGCCCTCGGCGCGCAGATCCACCACGTAGCAGGCGGTAACCGCGGCGACCGCGGCGCCGTCGGAGTCGGCCGGGGTCTCGTCGATGATGTGTTGCAGCAGGGCCACGGAAAGCTCGACATCGATGGGAAAGGTTACCGCCAGCCATACACCCTGCCCCAGCGCCGCCAGCGAATATGGCTGGTCGGCGAGGAACATCACGTTGCACGCCGCGCAGGCCTCTTCCCAGTTCTGCTCGGCGACGAAGACATCGAAGGCCTCGCGCGCGACCTCGAAAGCCTCTTCGCCCTGCTTCAGGTCGGCCAGTAGCTCTGCTATGCGGATCTGCACCGCCGCTTTCTGTGCCGGCCTATAGCCGGGCGGCAGCTCCACCAGTTCCCGGCGTGCGGCTGCCAGGTCCGCCTCCAGTTGGGGAATGGAGATCTCCGCTTCGTCGCCGCTGTCGGCATCGCGCATGCCTATGCCTTCATCCAGATATTTCATATGCTTTCGTCTCTAACGTTAATTGGTTGTGTTTGCCGGCCTGCATCAGTCTTCCTCGGTACAGCCGCTGGCGCCGCCCATTACCGAATGCACACCGGCGAAGGCGCCTTCCACCTTGTCTTCCCAGTTGGCCGGGGTGTCCGGGTAACTGGGCTTGATGTCGATCTTCAGATGAATCTCGCCCTGCCCGGCCTTCTCGGCTATGGCTTGCAGCAGCTGTTCGAACGAGTCGAACTGGGGGTTCTGGATCAACATTTCACTGAGATAGATCATTTTGGTTCCTGCTATCCGTTTGTTTTCCGTGCCGCGGGTTCGGCGGGGTTGAAATTAGGTAACACGCTCGTAGTATCGCGCACGGTACACCAGCCGCTG
>Ga0256830_1001398_pt1 | contig 17181 bp, 15 predicted proteins | sample 128326metaG_FD_190537 | JGI IMG/M metagenome (GOLD analysis project Ga0256830, IMG submission 190537) | Hydrothermal vent microbial communities from Lau Basin, Pacific Ocean - 128-326 | ecosystem: Environmental > Aquatic > Marine > Hydrothermal vents | place: Pacific Ocean: Lau Basin | collected... | reverse complement strand
CGATCATCGCTGATAGTGCCAGAGAGGCCATCGGCATGTGATAACCAAACATGCTTGCACCTAGCAGCACTAGCATGGAGACAATCGCGACGATCATCCCGGTCATCAAAAAGCCACCCATGAAGGTGAAGTCTTTCTTTGTCACCATCACATAGCCAGACAGTGCAAGGAAGATAGTTGCGGTAGAACCCAGCGCGGTCATCACAACAGAACCACCGTTAGGCATGCTCAGATAGTGGGTCAGCATCGGTCCAAGGCCAAATCCCATGAGTCCGGTAATCGCGAAAACAACACCCAGTCCGGCAGTGGAGTTAGCTGTTTTTGGCAGTACAAGCCAGATGAGAGCAAGGGCGCCGAGTAAACAGATGATGCCTGTAAAACTTGGTGGCTGAATTGCAATAGAGACACCCGCCATCACGGCACTGAAAAGCAGTGTGATTGCAAGCAGGGTGTAGGTATTACGGATCAGCTTAGTGGTTTCGAACGAGGTTTCAATACCCGTAGCAACAGCTACTTTGATTTGATCTTGTCGATGCGGATTCATTGTTTTCTTAAAACTCCAAATAGTGGTGGTGTGGGTACTATATGGGGTTATGCGAGTGAAAATCAAGCGGGAGTTGCATCTTTAGTGAGAAGCGGGTATATTCTCCCGCGCTGTTTACAAGGACTTGTTATTTGGGCAATTTTTATGAAAACACTGTAAAATTGTCCGGGTGCCCCAGTGTACAGTTAGTCGATATAGTCCCCCTACCTGGATTGTTGGGGGTCATATCAGCTGGATCAGGAGAGGTGGCTGAGTGGTCGAAAGCGGCGGTCTTGAAAACCGTTGAGGGTTTGTAGCCCTCCCAGGGTTCGAATCCCTGCCTCTCCGCCATCATAAATTGAGACAGAAGATTCTGCCGATCCAAGTAGCTAATTGAGTACATGCAATATATGGAATGGGGGATTGGATGGTAAATATCTTGCTGGTCGACGACCATAAGCTTGTGAGAGCGGGCATCATGCGTATTCTTGATGATGCACCTGGGATCAAGGTGATTGGGGATGTCGATAGTGGTGAAGAAGCGATTCGCTTTGTCCGCCAGCGAAAGCCTGATGTTGTTTTAATGGATGTACAGATGCCTGGCATCGGTGGCTTTGAAGCCACTCGCAAGCTGCTAAAATCCTACCCTTCGCTTAAAATCGTAGTACTTTCTGTGTGTGCCGATGAACCTTTCCCCTCCCGTCTGTTACAAAGTGGCGCGGCTGGTTATTTGACCAAAGGATGTAGCCCCGAAGAGATCATCAATGCGATCAAGTCTGTGCACAAAGGGCAGCGCTATGTGGGGGCCGACATTGCTCAGCACCTCGCATTAACGTTTTTACCCGGTGCGGGTTCAACATCGCCGCTTGACGCGCTCTCAAACCGGGAACTGCAGGTGATGTTGATGGTTGCTCAGGGGAAAAAAACGCAGGCAATTTCTGATGAGCTCTGTTTAAGCCCCAAGACGATCAGCACTTATCGCTACCGATTATTTGAAAAACTGCGCATTCACAGTGATGCCGAGTTGACTCATGTAGCGCTTCGTTACGGTCTGCTCGATGAGTCCCATCAATAACAGCCCCTTTATTGACTCTCCTCAAGCAAAGGGAGCAGTATACGCCAGATATTGTTGAGAATAATCGGCTGGGCGCTACTCAGTGGGTGGAGTCTGTCTGGCTGAAAGAGGCTTAAATCCTTTTCCATTCCCTTCAATAAAAAAGGTAATAGTGCGATGTTGTATTCATCGGCTAACTGCTGAAAGCTGGCGGCAAAACGTTGTGAAAAGCGCCGTCCGTAGTTGGGTGGGAGCTGCATACCGGCCAGTAAAACTTCTGCCTGTGACGCTTGAGTTGCTTCGATCATCGCTGCAATGTTCTTTTTCATCGCATTGAGCGACAGCCCACGTAGCCCGTCATTGGCACCGATGGCAATGATCACGATCTCTGGGCGATGTTCACGAATAATCCCCCTGAAGCGAGCAAGGGCACCGTGGCTGGTTTCGCCACTAATACTGGTGTTGATCACGCGATAAGGGCGCTGTTCTGCCTTTAGCCGCTCTGCCAGCAGGTTTACCCACCCTTCTTTTTGTGCCATACCATAGGCTGCGCTTAAACTGTCACCAACCACCACAATCGTCTGTTGTGCGGTGACAGTTGTCGGTAGGATGAGGGTAATAAGAATCAGGAGTGGTTTTAGCATGGTGGAAAATATCTCACGCCCGATTGTGCGTGTGCAAGGGTTGAATAAGCGTGTGATAAGCCCGGAAGGAGAGTTGGTGCTGCTGCGTGATCTCAATTTTGAGATCGGTCGAGGCGAAGCGGTCGCAATTGTCGGCGCCTCGGGGTCGGGAAAATCGACCCTGCTGGGGATTCTTGCCGGGCTGGATCTGCCCAGTGAAGGGAAGGTGTGGCTCGATAACCAGGCGCTTTTTTCGCTTGATGAAGATGGCCGTGCCGCACTGCGCCAGTCTACGGTTGGCTTTGTTTTTCAGTCATTCCAGCTGCTGCCAAACCTGACTGCACTCGAGAATGTGATGCTGCCGCTGGAGCTGGGGGTCGCTGCTGGCATCGAGGCGCAGGCGCGTGAGATGTTACAGCGCGTCGGACTTGCAGAGCGTCTGCATCACTATCCCAAGCAGCTTTCAGGCGGTGAGCAGCAGCGTGTCGCCATTGCGCGAGCCTTTGTTGTGCAGCCCAAAATCCTGTTTGCCGATGAGCCGACCGGCAACCTTGACAGGGCAACAGGCGAGCGAGTGATTGAATTGCTGTTTGAGATGAACCGAGAGCAGGGGGCAACCATTGTGCTGGTGACTCATGATGATGCGCTGGCCCAGCGCTGCAACCGATCGCTCCGGATCGACGCAGGGGCACTTGTTGATGAACCACTGGCGACATCGATGTGAGGCAGAATATTGCAGCAGCAATTCGCATGTCGTGGCGTATGTTACGGCGAGACTGGCGTGCAGGTGAGCTGTATGTTCTGAGCCTAGCGCTGGTGATAGCGGTGGCCAGCGTTACCTCCGTCGGTTTTTTTACAGATCGGGTGAGGCTCGCGCTGGAGAATCAGGCGAATACATTGCTGGGCGGTGATCTAGTGGTGATCTCTGACCAGCAGCTATCGGAGGAGATGCGAGCAGTGGCGACCACGCTCGGGCTAAAGAGCTCGGCATCCGTTGAGTTTCCAACCATGGCGATGACGGATGAGCGGAGTCAGCTGGTAGCGGTTAAGGCGGTTGAATCACCTTATCCGCTGCGCGGCGAGCTACGTATTGCAACGCAGCAATTTTCAGCGGGCCAAAGTGCGACGACGATCCCTGCCGTCACAACTGTCTGGGTTGAACAGCCGCTGCTGGATCAGCTAGGAATTGAGGTTGGCGGGAGGGTGACGCTGGGTGAGGCGGAGTTTACAGTCGCGGCGATTTTGATGAGCGAACCTGCGCGCGCCAGCGGACAGCTGTTTAGCATTGCACCGCGCGTGATGCTCAATATGGCAGACCTTGAGCGCACTGAATTGATCACACCGGTGAGCCGAGTCAAGCACCGCCTGCTGTTTGCTGGCGACGCTCAGGCAGTGGCTCGTCTGCGGGCTGCGATCGAACCTCGGCTGCAATTGGGGGAGCGGCTGGAGGGGATCGAAGAGGCGCGCCCTGAGGTGCGGAGTGCACTGGATCGGGCGCGTCGTTTCCTCGGGCTCGCCGCCATGGTTAGCGTCCTGCTGGCCGGTGTTGCCGTTGCCACATCGTCGCAGCGTTTTATACGCCGTCACCTCGATAGCTGTGCGGTGATGCGTTGTGTGGGTGGGTCGCAGCGGCAGATATTGTCGATATTTATGCTGCAGATGTTATGGCTCGGTTTGATCGCCGGGGCGGTCGGTTGTCTGCTGGGGTTTGGGGCGCAGTTTGTGCTGGTTAATATCGTTGGGTCGCTGGCCGGTTTTGCGCTGCCGGCACCCTCTATGTTGCCGATACTGTCAGGTCTATTGGTGGGATTGGTGACGCAGTTTGGCTTTGCACTACCACCGCTGCTACATCTCAAAAACGTACCGTCACTGCGTGTTTTGCGGCGAGAGCTGGGGGCGCTGCCGACGCGCAGCCTTTCAACCTATGGGTTGGGGGGATTAGTGCTGTCGGCGTTAATTGTGTGGCAGGCCGGTGATGTGAAACTGGGGTTTTACCTGCTCGCTGGCCTGCTGGTCGCAGTGCTGTTACTGGCCGGAGTCGCTTTTTTATTACTTAAAATACTGGGCGCATTGCGATCACATCTCTTTGCTGAATGGCGTTTTGGTGTCACCAATTTAATGCGCCGCCCGCTGAGTAGCGTTGCACAGATGATCGCGTTCGGCCTGGGTATCATGGTGCTACTGCTGTTTTCGGTGATTCGGGATGACCTGCTGCAGGAGTGGGGTGATAGTCTGCCAGAAGATGCACCAAACCGTTTCCTGATCAATATTCAGCCCGACCAGGTTGAGCCATTAACGCAATTCTTTATTGAACAGGGGATGGCAGCACCCGCGCTTTTTCCGATGATTCGTGGGCGGTTAATCGAGATCAACGGCAGCGAAGTGCAGCCATCCTCTTATGAAGCGCCACGCGCCCAACGGCTGCTGGCGCGACAGTTCAACCTCTCATGGGCCGCACAGATGCAGGCCGATAACCGACTAATCAGTGGCCAGTGGTGGCCTCAAAACAGCACAGATGCAGAGTTCTCTGTTGAAGAGGGGCTAGCCAGAACACTGGGTATCGCCGTTAACGATACGCTCACTTTTCTGATTGCAGAGCAGCCCGTGGTTGCGCGTGTGAGCAACATTCGTTCGGTTGAGTGGGATTCGTTCCGCGCCAATTTTTACGTTATCGCCTCACCGGGAGTGCTGGAGACATTTCCGACCAGTTACATGACCGGCTTTTACCTGCCACCTGAACAATATCGCTTGCTTGACAGGATGGTGCAGCAGTTCCCCAGCATTACTGTGATCGATATTGCAGCAGTGATGGGCCAGGTTCGCACCATTATCGAACGGGTGACACTGGCCGTCGAATATGTTTTTCTGTTCACGCTGATTGCCGGCCTGCTGGTGATGTATGCTGCGATCTACGCCACGCTTGACGAACGTATCCGTGAGAGCGTGATTCTTCGCACACTGGGGGCGAGAAAAAGGCGTCTGATAAACGGGACGGTTGCAGAGTTTGTCACACTGGGCGCACTGGCCGGGATGGTTGCGGCCATCGCCGCGAGCCTGCTGGGTTATCTGCTGGCTGAGCAGCTCTTTCAGCTTGAATACCATTTTAATGGCTGGGTCTGGGTTATCGGTGTTGTTGGCGGTGGTGTCGGTATCGGGGTGGCTGGAGTAGTAGGAACCCGGCAAGCGCTCAACGCACCGCCGTTGCAGGCGCTACGAGCGGTGTGAGTGGAGCCGATAGCGTGCAGAGCGCTTCTCAGGTATGCTTTTATCCAATTCTTAACGGTGTAAAAAGGGGATCGAGTATGTGGCGCAAGTGCTGGCTAATCGCGATGTGTTTTCTCTGGGTTGCTGGTAGCAGCGCCGAGATGACCCGTCTGAAGACGGCCTATGGGACCGACTTTGACGCCTATATTGTAGGGCCAGAAAATGCGGAGATCGGTCTCCTGCTGGCGCATGATCGCTGGGGATTGACAGAAGAGAGCAGAAAATGGGCGGATCGCTTTGCGCAACAGGGGTTCCGAGTGGTCGTGGCGGATCTTTTCGATGGTCGTCCAGTACACAGCGAATCAATGGCAAAAATGGTGATGGCACAAACTGCACCAGAGTGGGTGCAGGCTGATATCGAAGGGGCGCTGGACTATCTCAGTAAATACCAGCGCAAGATCGCAGCGATGGGGTGGGGGTACGGTGCCGAACATTTATATAAGATTGCGTCGCGAGGCGAGGCTGATTTCGATGCGCTGATTACCTTTTACGCACTCCCACCGGAGGATCAACAGCTACTTGCAGGGATCGATGTCCCGATTCTGGGGGTGTTTGCTCGGCGAGACCGCGTGCTGAACTTTGAGCGGGTCGATGATTTTCAGCGTCTGATGTTGCGCTTGCGCAAAAATCTGGAGGTGGTCAGTGTCAATGCTGATGCTGGTTTTGCGAATCCCAGAAATGCTACCTATCAGCAGGCGGCCAGTAATCAAGCGTGGTTTGCGACGGAGGCATTTCTGAAGCGCCATCTTATTGATGAGTAGCTGAAGCGCTCTCGGCACTGTTGAAAGCCCGTTAAAAAGTGCTGCTGTTCCACCCCCAGAGATGGCGTGGCGGACTGGAAAATTCGATATAGATCCGGTCGCCGGGGATGGCGAGATGGTGGGTCACTGTGTTACACAGCGCTGCAGAAAGTGCAGGCGTCGTCTCCTGCGGGAGTCCGAGGCTCTTTAATTCCAGATAGGCGGCAGCGGCGTCGCTACCGGCAAACAGCATTGGGATGCGCTCCTCAAAGAGAACCATGACATAGCTCTCTGGTTTGCCAAGTTCGCTGGCAACTGTCTCAGAGAGTTGCTTAAGCAGGGGCTGCTGCAAGCCGGGTTCCAGTGTGATATTGGTCTGCACTTTCAGTAATGGCATCGAAACCGTTCTCCTTTTGTGGTTTGGGTATTTCGTGGATCTGTATTGTTAAAGGTCTCTGAAAAACCGTATTAGATCGTGGAAATGGCTTGTATTTCCAGAAGTTTTTCACTTTCTTCTCTATCTTTTTCCACAGAATCTCATTAAAATTCGATCCCGTATATGATGATATTAGGAACCTCTGACTTAATTGCCTGATTTGTCATTGCGAGCAAAGCGTGGCGGAGTGGAACTCCAGCGCCTTCAGGGCAGCAATCTCGACGTGAGATGAACCGTTTTGGGTTAAGCGACCACTTCGTCGCTTCACGTCTCGTCATGACAATTAATCAGAGGTTCCATAAATGGTTCAAATCACCCGTTTCCGCGGGTGTTTTTACTTGTTAAGAGAGCTATACACGAGAAATAGCCTTCGTTCCAGTAAGGCAGGAATGCGCGAGAAGTCGACATTTGTTAGTGCAAATGGAGGCTTTGAGAGTGTTTTTAACGAAGCTGGGGCGGGAAATATGAACCGTGTAGCGATCTCGCTAAAGAGGATGTTAACTGTGGAATTAACCGGTGCGGAGATACTTGTCCGTTCTCTGAAAGAAGAGGGAGTCACGCATCTGTTTGGCTACCCCGGTGGTGCGGTGCTGCATATCTATGATGCGCTGTATCAGCAGGAGGATGTAAAACATATTCTGGTTAGACACGAGCAGGCCGCGACCCATGCGGCTGATGGCTATGCGCGCTCGACCGGTAAAGCGGGTGTTGCGCTTGTGACCTCCGGACCGGGCGCGACCAATGCCGTTACCGGTATCGCGACGGCTTACATGGATTCTATTCCGATGGTGGTGATTACGGGTCAGGTGTTCACGAGTATGATCGGAAATGACGCCTTTCAGGAAGTCGATTCGATCGGCATCACTCGCCCCTGCGTCAAACATAACTTTCTGGTAAAAGATGTTGCCGATCTGGCGGAGACGATCAAAAAGGCGTTTTACATCGCCACCACCGGTCGCCCCGGCCCGGTTGTGATCGATATTCCAAAAGATGTGACAGCTAATAAGGCCGAATTCAACTACCCGCAAACGGTCTCAATGCGCTCATATAACCCGGTGGTTAAAGGCCACATCGGGCAGATCAAGCGTGCAGTGGCGATGATGCTCTCTGCCAGACGCCCAATCTTCTATACTGGCGGCGGGGTGGTGCTGGGGCGTGGTGCCGCAGAGCTCACTGCGTTGGCGCAGCAGCTCAACTACCCCGTTACCAACACGCTAATGGGGCTGGGGGCCTACCCGGCGAGCGACAGGCAGTTCCTCGGCATGCTCGGCATGCACGGCACCTATGAAGCCAATATGACGATGCACCACTGTGATGTGCTGATCGCCATTGGCGCCCGTTTTGATGACCGTGTGACCGGTAATATTGAGAAGTTCTGCCCGCATGCCAAAATCATACATGTTGATATTGACCCCTCGTCAATCTCTAAAAACGTCAAGGTTGATGTGCCGATTGTCGGTTCGGTTCCAGATGTTCTGCAGGAGATGATCGCCCTGATTAAAGGCGGCAATAAAAAGCCGGATGAAGATGCGATCGGTGAATGGTGGGATCAGATTGCAGAGTGGCGTAGTGCAGATTGCCTTAAATACGACGAAGAGAGTGGTAAAGTGAAACCCCAGCAGGTGGTTGAATCACTCTATCGTGCGACCCATGGTGACGCCTATGTCTGTTCTGATGTCGGCCAGCACCAGATGTGGGCGGCACAGTATTACAAATTTGATAAACCTTATCGCTGGATTAACTCCGGCGGCCTCGGCACGATGGGCTTTGGACTGCCCGCTGCGATGGGGGCACAGCTGGCTCACCCTGACGCAACCGTTGCCTGTGTGACGGGCGAAGGCAGCATCCAGATGTGTATTCAGGAGCTCTCAACCTGCCTGCAATACGGCTTGCCGATTAAAATCATCGCATTGAATAACCGTTATCTGGGGATGGTGCGTCAGTGGCAGGAGTTTTTCTACGATGGCCGCTATGCGATGTCCTATATGGAAGCGCTGCCCGATTTCGTCAAGCTGGCCGAGAGCTATGGCCATGTCGGCATGCGGATCGATAATCCAGCCGATGTCGATGGCGCGATGGAGGAGGCGATGAAGCTGAAAAATCGCCTGGTCTTTATGGACTTTGTCACCGACCAGGAAGAAAACGTCTACCCGATGATTCCTGCCGGTGCCGGTCTCAACGAAATGATTCTTGTATAGATAGCGGATGTAGCTTGATGAGACATGTAATTTCAATTTTGATGGAAAATGAGGCCGGTGCGCTTTCGCGTGTGGCCGGACTTTTTTCTGCGCGTGGCTATAACATCGAGTCGCTAACCGTTGCACCGACAGAAGATGCCTCCCTTTCGCGCATGACGATCGTCACGCGCGGTTCAGAAGAGATCATCGAGCAGATCACTAAACAGCTCAATAAGCTGATTGATGTGGTTAAACTGGTCGACCTGAGTGAAGATGAGCATATCGAGCGTGAAATGGCGTTGATCAAGGTCGGAGCGATCGGTGAGGCGCGTGAAGAGTACAAACGGCTCGCGGATATCTTCAATGGGCGCATTATCGATGTTACCGAGACGACATATACGATAGAATTGACCGATTCTGGTGACAGGATTGTTGAGTTTCTCGCGGCGATCAACGCTGATGAGATTATTGAGACCGTGCGTTCCGGAGTGAGCGGGATCGCTCGCGGCGAGAAGAGCCTGCACCCCTAGGGATAGTGATAACAACGCCCGCTGAAGAGTTTAAGTCGCAACCGCCCTGTTTTTTGCTGGCATTGCGCGTGGAATGAATCAATTTGAATGAGACCTTTGCACGAGCAGGAATTTTATTCTCTGGCAAGGCAAAAGCGCACAGAATGAGGGAGTTTATCGCTATAAATGACCGATTGAGTACGCTTTTAACGCTGCCAGAGGGCAAAAGAACAGTCGAGCAACGGCCTCTGAATGTTAGTAAAATTTTGAAAGAGGAAGAGAAATAAATGAACGTCTATTATGATAAAGATGCAGACCTGTCGATCATCAAGGGAAAAACAGTTGCGATTCTGGGCTACGGCTCACAGGGGCACGCCCACGCAAACAACCTGAAAGATTCTGGCGTCAATGTGGTTGTCGGCCTGCGTGATGGCTCTTCATCTGCGGCTAAAGCAGCGAATTCAGGTCTAACGGTTAAGCCTGTTGCCGAAGCGGTGGCTAGCGCCGATGTGGTGATGATTCTTGTCCCTGACGAAAGCCAGGCGGCACTTTATCGTGACGAAGTTGCACCCAACATCAAGCAGGGCGCTGCACTGGCCTTTGCTCACGGTTTCAACATCCACTACGAGCAGATTGAGCCGCGTGCAGATCTTGACGTGATCATGATCGCACCCAAAGGCCCCGGTCACCTGGTGCGTTCGACCTACAGTCAGGGCGGCGGTGTTCCATCTCTGATTGCGATTCATCAGGATGCGACCGGCAACGCGAAAGCGATCGCACTCTCTTATGCCAGCGCCAATGGCGGTGGCCGTGCAGGGATCATCGAAACAAACTTCCGCGAAGAGACAGAGACCGATCTGTTTGGTGAACAGGCGGTGCTTTGTGGGGGTGCAAGCGCGCTGGTTGAGGCCGGTTTTGACACCCTGGTAGAGGCGGGTTATGCGCCAGAGATGGCGTACTTTGAATGTCTGCATGAACTCAAACTGATTGTCGATCTGATGTACGAAGGCGGCATCGCTAACATGCGTTACTCGATCTCAAATACCGCTGAATATGGCGATCTGACGCGAGGCCCTCGGGTGATCACTGATGAGACCCGCGCTGAAATGAAGCGCATCCTGACAGAGATTCAGAACGGCGAATTTGCACGTGAGTTCATCCTTGAAAACCAGGCAGGTGCAGCCACACTGAAAGCAAAACGCCGTATTGGTCGCGAGCACGGTATCGAAGAGGTGGGTGCAAAGCTGCGCGGCATGATGTCCTGGATCAAGGACAACAAACTGGTTGATCAGGAAAAGAACTAAGTTCATTTCAGAACCAGTCAGTCGTGGCTGATCACAGCGCGAGAGCCTCAAAGCCGGACGGTCCCGGCCTTGAGGCTTTTTACGTTTAATCACCCGGAGTTTGATAATGAGCCTTGTCACACACCCCTATATCGCCCGGGAAGGGTGGCTATTCATCGCAGCGATAGCCCTCTCCGGTTTCGTGGCGAAATTCTACTTCGGCCTGCTGGCTGCGCTCGCTCTCTGGTTGCTGTGTGGTGTTGTCGCCTTTCTGTTCAGAGACCCTCCGCGAATGATCCCCGCTGCGCCGCTGGGTGTTGTTTGCCCGGCAGATGGTGAGGTGATCGCGATTGAGCAGGTGCGAGATGAGAGTCTTGAGCGTGATGCGACCATGATTACTATCCGTATGAAACGGCTGGGTAGTTATGTGACGCGCGCACCGATCGAAGGGAAGATCATCAAATACTGGTTTTCCCCGGCAGAGGCGAAGCATGACAGCGGTGCTGCGGCAATCGATCGTTATAGTATGTGGTTGCAGAGCGATGAAAATGATAATGTAGTGGTACGAATGGGAGTGGCTAGTAAGGCGTTAAAGCCGGTCTGCTATCATCAATCTGGAGAACGCATTGGACAGGGAGAACGTTGTGGTCTGGTACGTTTTGGAGGCTTGGTTGAGGTGCTGCTGCCCGTGAGTGCGCGGGTAAAAGTAGCGGTGGGTGATCGCGTGATTGCCGGCTCCGATATCCTGGCGATGCTGGTACATTCGCCCACCTCAGCCACCAGGGAAGAAGCGGATCCGGCGCTTTTTCTGTAAACATACGGTTTAAGAGTAGCGTGTTATGACAGAACAAAAACAGAGGCGCAAAGGCGTCTATCTCCTGCCAAATCTGTTTACAACAGCGGGTCTCTTTGCCGGTTTTTTCGCCATCATCGCCGCGATTGATGGGCGCTTTGAAGCTGCAGCCATTGCGATCTTTGTTGCGATGATTATGGACGGCATCGATGGTCGCCTGGCGCGCATCACCAACACTCAGAGTGACTTTGGTGCCGAGTACGATAGCCTGGCCGATATGGTCTCATTTGGGCTGGCACCCGCACTGGTGATATTTATGTGGTCGCTGAGCTCGCTCGGAAAGCTCGGCTGGATCGCCGCCTTTGTCTATACCGCTGGCGCAGCACTGCGTCTGGCGCGCTTTAATACCCAGCTGCATGTGATCGATAAGAACTATTTCCAGGGGCTGGCCTCGCCACCTGCTGCGGCGCTGATTGTCGGTCTGGTATGGGCGGGCGAAGAGTATGGCCTGCCGGGAGATGCCGTGACCTTATGGGCCTTTCTGTTAACCCTTTCGGCGGGCCTGCTGATGGTCAGTAAGGTGCGCTATCACAGCTTCAAGGGCTTTGACATCAAAGGCAAAGTGCCGTTTGTGACGATCTTTTTTATCGCACTGCTGTTTGTCTTTATCTCGACGAATCCCCCCTATATTCTATTTTCGATGGCTTTTGTCTATGCCGCATCAGGCCCGTTATTGACGTTATGGCAACTTCGCCAGCGCCGCCGTAACCGTAAACAGAGTGCAAGCAGCGATTCGGCCGATAGTCTGGATGAGAGTACGAAAGATAAAGAGCGTTAGCGATATTGCTGGCTGGAATAGTCTTCGGATAAAGTCTTTTGTCAGCCAGGTGATGATCCCCCGATCTTTGATTTTCTCTATGCCTCGCTTAAGCTGAGACATAAGATGGAGTAGTGCAATGGATAAAGAAAAATTAATCATATTTGATACCACCCTGCGTGACGGTGAGCAGAGCCCTGGTGCGTCGATGACGCAAGATGAGAAGGTGCGTATCGCCAGAGCGTTGGAGCGTATGCGCGTCGATGTCATTGAGGCCGGTTTTCCAATGGCGAGTGAGGGTGACTTCGCCTCCGTTCAGGCGGTCGCGCGTGCGGTAAAAGATAGCACCATCTGTGGTCTGGCGCGCGCGCTTGATAAAGACATTGCGCGCGCCGGCGAGGCGATCAAACCCGCGAATTCAGGGCGTATTCACACCTTTATCGCCACCTCACCGATCCATATGCAGATGAAGCTGCGTATGTCGCCAGACCAGGTGGTCGAACAGGCCGTCAAGGCTGTTAAGCTGGCGCGACAATACACCGACAACGTCGAATTCTCACCCGAAGATGCGGGGCGCTCCGAGCACGACTTTCTCTGCCGTATCATTGAAGCGGTGATCGATGCTGGCGCGGGTACCATCAACATTCCAGATACTGTTGGTTATAATCTGCCGCAGCAGTTTGGCGCGCTCATTGGCGAACTGATCGAACGTGTGCCCAATGCAGATAGAGCGGTGTTTTCGGTACACTGCCACAACGACCTTGGCCTTGCGGTGGCCAACTCACTTTCAGCCGTGATGAATGGCGCGCGTCAGGTGGAATGTACCATTAACGGCCTCGGTGAGCGTGCGGGTAACGCCTCTCTGGAAGAGGTGGTGATGGCGATCGAGACGCGCCAGGATCTCTTCACCTGTAACACTACACTCGATACCACACAGATTGTCCCCTGCAGTCGTCTGGTCTCCAGCATCACCGGCTTTGCGGTGCAGCCCAATAAGGCGATCGTCGGTGCCAACGCCTTTGCCCATGAGTCCGGCATTCACCAGGATGGTGTCCTGAAGAATCGCGAGACCTACGAAATTATGCGTGCCGAAGATGTCGGCTGGAGCGCCAACCGCATGGTGCTCGGGAAACACTCTGGTCGCAACGCCTTTCGCTCACGCCTGCAGGAGCTGGATATCGTTTTCGAAACCGAAGAGGCGCTCAATGAGGCCTTCGCACGTTTCAAGGAGCTGGCAGATAAGAAACATGAAATTTATGACGACGATTTGCAGGCACTGGTTACGCAGGCGCAATCCTCAGCGGTCGATGAGCGCATCAAGCTGGTCTCATTGAAGGTCTGCTCCGAAACCGGTGAGACCCCGGAGTCGGCCGTAACACTCTCCTATGACGGTGAAGAGAGTAGCGCGTCCGCGAGTGGTGGTGGTCCGGTCGATGCCACTTTTAAGGCGATTGAGAAGATTGTGAACAGTGAAACAGAGCTGCTGCTCTACTCGGTCAATGCCATTACCAGCGGTACTGATTCGCAGGGTGAAGTGACAGTCAGGCTCGACAAAGGGGGGCGCATTGTCAACGGGCAGGGTGCCGATACCGATATTGTGATCGCCTCGGCCAAGGCTTATCTCAACGCCCTTAACAAGTTGCACGAGCCGATTGAACGCGCTCATCCTCAGGTATGATAACGGCAGGGGAAAGAGAAAAGCTATTTTAAAGAGTAAAAGAGTAAAAGAGTAAAAGAGTAAAAGAGTAAAGAGCTGAAATAATAAGCGTGCGGCAGGGAATATGGCAGAGTTACAACGGCAATATCTAAAGGCGATGGGGATTGATGTGTGGCAGCGTCGTGACCTGCCGGTTGTCGAGGTGCCTCAATCGCAGCCAGTAACTGTTCCGCAGGCTAGCGAATCGGCAGCTATTATCGCTAACAGTGAGCCATCTACAGCGCCGACTGCCGATGTCAGTACGATGGAATGGGGTGCATTGCAGCGCGCTGTCTCTACCTGTGAACGCTGTTCGCTGCATAGCGCTCGCACGCAGACGGTCTTTGGTGTTGGGGATAAACAGGCGTCACTGATGATCATTGGCGAAGCGCCGGGGGCCGATGAGGATCGCCAGGGCGAACCCTTTGTTGGCCGCGCCGGACAGCTACTCAATGAGATGCTGCGTGCGATCGGTTTTAAGCGTGAACAGGTTTACATCGCCAATATTCTCAAGTGCCGTCCACCCCATAATCGAGATCCGAAGGTGGACGAAGTGAACTGTTGTGACCCCTACCTGAAGCGTCAGATCACACTGGTGCAGCCCGCTGCGGTTCTGGCGGTGGGCCGCATTGCCGCACAAAATTTATTAAAGAGTAGTGAGCGTATTGGTGTGCTGCGCGGTAGAGAGCATCAGCTCCCCGGCACAAAGATCCCGTTGATTGCCACATACCATCCCGCCTATCTTTTACGCTCACCAATAGAGAAACGTAAGGCGTGGCAAGATCTGCAGCAGGTGCATGCACTCATCACGGATAAAATCTAACCGCCGTCGTCCTAATGAATCACCCCCTGTCGCCGAAGTAAGCTATATGAAACACATGGATGATTGTCAGCCCGGGAAAGCGGGGCGCATTTGTGATGACTACCGCTTTCGCAAGATGACCGAGCAGGACCTCAGCGATGTGCTTGCGATAGAGCGCCGTGTTTATGAGTTTCCATGGAGTGAAACGATCTTTAGAGATTGCCTGCGTGTTAACTACCACTGTTATGCCATTGAACAGAACCGGGCAGTCAAAGGCTACGCAGTGATGACGGTTGCTGCGGGAGAGTCACACATTCTCAATATCTGTGTTGATAAACCGTTGCGAGGCATGGGCATTGGGCGAAGTATGCTCGCTCATCTGGTTGAGGAGGCGAGGCGTTTTCGTGCCGAGATGATGCTGCTGGAGGTGCGTACCTCAAATAGAACGGCGATTGACCTTTATATGAAGAGTGGCTTCAATGAGGTTGGGCGGCGCAATAACTACTATCCATCAAAAAATGGGCGTGAAGATGCGTTGATTCTGGCGCGGGTGCTTTAATTACTCAGGGCCTGTTACCCGCTGTTGCGACAGGCAAAGGTGGGCATCTGCGCCTCCCTTTCGGTTAACCAAACTTTTTATAGGTAATCCGCTTCGGCTGCGTGACGGCCTCATCGCCAAGGCGGCGCTTTTTATCTGCTTCGTAATCGGCAAAGTTACCTTCAAACCATTCGACATGGCTCTCGCCTTCAAAGGCGAGTATGTGGGTAGCAATGCGATCAAGAAACCAGCGGTCATGTGAGATCACCACCGCGCAGCCGGCAAATTCAAGCAGTGCATTTTCGAGTGCGCGCAGGGTTTCAATATCAAGATCATTGGTCGGCTCATCCAGTAGCAGAACATTGCCACCGCTCTGCAGCAGTTTGGCCTGATGAAGGCGATTTCGTTCACCACCAGAGAGATCACCGACACGTTTTTGCTGGTCGGAACCTTTGAAGTTGAAGCGGCCGAGATAGGCGCGTGAGTTGATCTCAATGTTATTGACAGTGATGATGTCGTGGCCACCCGAGACCTCTTCCCATACGGTTTTATTTTCATCCAGCGTATCGCGGCTCTGGTCAACATAAGCGAGCTGCACGGTCTCACCAATTTTCAGTGTGCCGCTATCCGGCTGTTCAATTCCCATAATCATCTTGAACAGGGTCGATTTACCCGCGCCATTGGGGCCGATAATGCCGACAATACCGCCGGGTGGCAGGTTGAAGTTGAGGCGATCAATTAACAGACGGTCACCGAAACCCTTCGTGACATTATCGGCTTCAATAACGTTGTCGCCGAGGCGTGGGCCAGGTGGAATAAATAGCTCATTAGTCTCATTGCGTTTTTCAAAACTCTGCTTAGCCAGCTCTTCATAGCGCGCAATACGCGCCTTGCTCTTCGCATGTCGCCCCTTGGCGTTGCTGCGTACCCACTCCAGTTCTGTTTTCATCGCCTTGAGGCGGGCACCTTCACTCTTCTCTTCCTGTTGCAGGCGAGCCTCTTTCTGTTCCAGCCATGAGGAGTAGTTACCTTCCCACGGAATCCCATGGCCGCGATCCAGCTCCAGAATCCAGCCTGCAACGTTGTCGAGGAAGTAACGATCATGGGTTACGGCGACCACGGTCCCTTCAAACTCACGCAGGAACTGCTCCAGCCACGCGACAGACTCAGCATCGAGGTGGTTGGTCGGTTCATCGAGCAGCAACATATCGGGTGCCGACAGAATCAGGCGGCAGAGTGCAACACGGCGGCGTTCGCCACCGGAGAGTTTGGTGACGTCGGCATCCCACGGCGGTAGGCGCAGCGCATCGGCGGCGATCGCCAGTTTGCGTTCCAGGTTATGGGCATCTGCCGCCTGGATGATGTTTTCCAGCGCAGCCTGCTCTTTAGCGAGGGCATCAAAATCGGCATCTGGTTCGGCGTAGGCGGCGTAGACTTCATCCAGCCTTGTCATCGCCTCTTTGACCTCTCCCAGCGCCTCTTCGACATTGCCGCGCACATCTTTGGCGGGGTCAAGCTGCGGCTCCTGTGGCAGATAGCCGATACGGATGCCGCTCTGTGGTCGCGCCTCGCCGTGGTGTTCGGTATCGATTCCGGCCATAATGCGCAGCAGTGTGGATTTACCCGAGCCGTTAAGCCCCAGCACACCAATCTTTGCACCTGGAAAAAACGATAGTGAAATGTCTTTAAGGATCTCACGTTTGGGCGGGACTACCTTGCCGACGCCGTTCATTGTGTAGATATATTGAGCCATGAATTTTTCCAGTAAATTGTGCGTTTATTAGATTGATGTGGCGTGCTAACTGGCCGCTATGGATTATAAATATACTCACTGCTGTCCCGTTAAGGGATGAATAAGAAGGCCTGAAAACCTATCTATTTTGATACAATGAAATCATGACAAGTCATTGTAAAACAAAAAGGAAA
>Ga0256830_1001397_pt1 | contig 17183 bp, 8 predicted proteins | sample 128326metaG_FD_190537 | JGI IMG/M metagenome (GOLD analysis project Ga0256830, IMG submission 190537) | Hydrothermal vent microbial communities from Lau Basin, Pacific Ocean - 128-326 | ecosystem: Environmental > Aquatic > Marine > Hydrothermal vents | place: Pacific Ocean: Lau Basin | collected... | reverse complement strand
TGCAAAGGTTCCGGCGCTTTTGATGATGGGTGCTGAAGGAATAGCCGTAGGACTCTCGACAAAGGTGCTTCCACATAATCTTTGCGAACTGCTTGAGGCTCAAATAAAAATCCTCGAAGGGAAACCTGTTGAGCTTGTGCCGGATTTTCAGCAGGGCGGAGTGGTTGATGCGAAGGAGTATAGTGACGGAAAAGGCAAAATAAAAATTCGTGCGCTCATTGAGGTCTGCTCAAGTAAATCACTGGTTATACGCGAAGTTCCATACTCCGTGACCACGGAAAGCCTGATCGCATCTATCGAGGACGCAGCCAGAAAAGGCCGTATAAAGATCAGCCAGGTAAACGATTTTACTGCAGATAAGGTGGAGATAGAGGTGATTCCGAGCCGCGGTGTATCAGCCGAAGAGCTGGAACCTGCTCTATATGCCTTTACCGACTGTGAGGTTTCCATATCAAGCAACCCTGTGTTGATTCACGAGGGTAGGCCATGTCAGATGACTGTTACAGAGATCCTCGGTCACAACACCTCAAAACTAAGGGTCGACCTGGAGAAGGAGCTTCGCATAGAACTCGAGCGGCTGCGGGAGTCTGAGCATAAAAAAACTCTTGTTCAGATTTTTATAGAAAACCGGGTTTATAAACAGATAGAAGAGAAAAAGACGTCTAACGCGGTGAATAAAGCTGTCCATGACGGACTTGCCCCTTTTCGAAATAAGCTTAAAAGGGATGTGACCGATGATGATGTTGAGAAACTCCTGGAAATCCCGATAAAGCGAATATCCAGGTTCGATATAAACCGGAACCAGGCGGAGCTCCGGGAGATAAGAAGCAGGATGCGCCAGGTAAGGGAAGAACTGAAGGATATGACCGGTTATACGGTGAAATTCCTTAAGGCGCTTCTGAAAAAATACGGCAAAGGCTATCCGCGTCGGACAAGAACTGAGACATTTACCGCAGTTGATGCCAAGGAGGTGGCAATATCGAACGTAAAGGTCAGATATGACGAAAAGGCCGGATACCTGGGAACGGAGGTTAAAGACGGCAGGCTTCTTAACCTTTCGCCTTACGATAGGATATTGATAATAAGAAAAGACGGCAGCTACAGCATAACAGGGATTCCTAAAAAAGCTTTTGTCGGTGAAAACGCGCCTTATCTTGACCTGTTTAACAAGGATGTTTTGTTTAATCTGATATACCGTGACAAGAAGTCAGGGTTGTCCTACATAAAACGTTTCCGTATTGAGAAATTCATAATCGACAAAGAGTACCGGCTTTTTGATAAGGGCGGCTCTATTCAGGCCCTATCCACGACAGAGCAGTTCAGGGTAAAGGTGTTTTATAAAAAGAAACCCAAGCTTAAAATACTTTCTGAAGAGATGGATTTCAGCGAACTTGTTGTACGCAGACCAGGCATAAAGGGCAATAGGGTTTCTCCCAAGGAGATCTCCAGGGTAAGGGTTTTGGGGTAAAGTTGAATTGAAAATTGGTGAACGAGATGTAACACGAAACAATATGGATACAAAAAACTTTGTACAGGAATTCCTACCAGGAATAAAATCCACTGAAGATGTTTACAGGCTCTTTCGTGGGCTCGGATATCCTGAAGACAAGGTTCTTGACCCTACCTACAAGAGGAAGATCGGGGAATTTGAACTTGCCAAAGAAGAAAGAGAGAAGGTTGAAAATATCTACACAGTCTTTAATTACGACGGCAAGATCCAGATCTTTCTCATAGAAACCAAAACCCTTTCCAGCCATCTTGTCAGATACATCACAAAACGGTTTTCAGATCGATATCTGCGATTTCTTCTTATACTGACCTGCGATTACAAAGAATACACCTTTGTCTTTCCTGGATTCGAGCGCATAGAGGCAGGCAGGCACAAACCCAAGATGACCCGCCTTGTTTTTGACACGGAGTACCTCTATCATACTGATTTTCTGACCCTTTCCAATCTTGCCCTTACGGGAAAAGAAGAGAACTGGAGGGGTATCTGGCTAAGGTGGAGAGACGCCTTCAGTGTCAGGAAGGTCACCAGTAAGTTTTTTGACGGTTATAAAAACGCCTTTTTCGATCTGAGGGATACTTTTGAGGAAGCACAGGGGATAAAAATCAAGGAGGCCCATGAACTCGCCCAGCAGTTCCTGAACCGGCTGATGTTTCTTTACTTCATCGCCAAGAAGAAGTGGCTGAGTGATGACGCGAAGTTCATACGATGGTTCTGGAACAGGTACAGGCAGGAGAGAAAACACGGAAACGCCAAAGACAACACCTTTTATGAAAATTGGCTGAGGATACTCTTTCTTGAGGCGTTTAACAACCGTTACAGTCATCCCGGCTATCATCCCGGCGATGTAAAGAGCATTCTTGCCAATGCCCCTTACTTAAACGGCGGACTGTTTCATCGAAACGCTCTTGATGACTTACCCTTTTATATAGACGATGAACTCTTTGAAAAGGTTTTCAATTTTTTTGAACAATACAACTTTACGATTCACGAAGCACATCCCCTGGATGTCGAGGTGGCTGTTGATCCTAAAATGATCGGGTATGTTTACGAATCTCTCTCCAACGTGGCCGAGGAAATCTACGAGCGGCAGGATCTCGGCATTTTTTATACTCCAATCATAGAAGTTGAGTTTATGTGTAAGAGAACCGTGGTGGAGTATCTTGCAAATCATCTGCAGGAAACACCAAAGGAATGGATATACCGGCTGCTCTTTGATGAAGATAAAAAAGAGGTGGAAAAATATATCGCTGAAAACAATCTCTGGTACCGGCTTGAGGAACTCTTCGACAACCTTTCGGTGATCGATCCGGCCTGCGGAAGCGGAGCCTTTCTGGTAGGGATGCTGCACGTGCTGCTGGATCTTTACAGGTTGACATACAGCCATATCAAAAGAGATATGACCGAATTCGAGCTGAAGAAGAAGATTATCGGAAACTCCCTTTACGGTGTCGATGTTATGCCCTGGGCCGTTCACTCAGCGGAACTGAGATTGTGGCTCCAGTTGATCATAGAAGAAAATATTCCTTTCGCACAAAGAAAGCTCCACCCACTGCTCCCGAATCTCAACATGCGGCTCCGGGCTGGTGACTCCATGGTCCAGGAGGTGGGCGGAATCAATCTTCACTTGAGAGACGGCGGCCTCAGCCCTTCTCTAAAGAGAAAACTCACATCTCTTAAAACCGAGAAAGAAAAATACTACAACAATGATCCTACGGCCAAATTTAAAAATGATAAATTGATTCTACAGGAGGAGTTGAGGATCTTCTGTGAAGTAATCGATGAAAGAATTTTCACACTGCAAAATAAAAAACAGGTCAATGATTATAAAACTCAATACAATCTTTATGACGCTGAAAAAAACCGGCAGGCTGAAGCCGAGTCATCAAAGAAAAAAGAAAAAGTCGAAAAAGAAATAGAAGCCCTTGTAAATATAAAAAGGACAATCCAGGCTCCGGGGCGTAAACCCTTTATATGGGATATAGATTTTGCCGAGATTTTCGGAGACAAGGGAGGGTTCGACATTGTAATCGGCAACCCGCCATATGTCAGGCAGGAAAAGATTGCTCCGCCGAATAAGCTTAAGAAGGACGTAACCGTAGCTGAGAAAAAACAATACAAGGAAAAACTCCTGCGCTCCATCCAGGCCCATCTGCCTTTCATACGGAAGATGGACAAAAAAAGCGACTACTACGTTTATTTTTATTTTCATGGCCTTTCACTCCTGAACAGCAAGGGAAGTTTCTGTTTCATCACCTCCAATTCCTGGCTCGACGTAGGGTACGGGAAGGATCTCCAGGAATTTCTTCTCCGGTACTGCCACATAAAAGCCATATATGACAACCAGACCAGGAGAAGTTTCGAACATGCGGATGTAAATACCGTCATTGCCCTGCTTGGTTCCCCTGTTGTGGAGAAAGGCAGACGTCGTGCCCCTTCCGAATGGCCGGCTCTTACAGAGACCGCGCGTTTCGTCATGTTCAAAGTCGACTTTGAAAAAGTTGTAAACACCAGGAATCTTATTGAGATCGAAAAAGCCGATACCGTGTTAAAGACCAACAACTACAGGGTGTATCCGGTGAAACAGGAGACGCTTCTGGAGGAGGGCTGGGAGTATCCGGAGGACACTGGAGAAGACCAAAAGAAAGCCTTTGGATTTAACATTGGTAAATATGCAAGCAATAAGTGGGGCGGTAAATACCTCAGAGCGCCGGATATATATTTCACTATTTTGGAGAAAGGAAAAGGGAAACTGGTCAGGCTTGGGGATGTTGCAGAGGTGAGGCGTGGTTTTACAACAGGGTGTAATGAGTTTTTTTATCTTCCGAGTAAGCATTTTGATATACGAAAAGAAGGGCAGTATTACGATCTTTTACCGAAACACGAAGGGTTACCCAAAGGAATAAGGATTGAGGAGGAATATTTGCCATTTTCAGTTCTTAGCCCAAGAAATCTTGACTCTATTTATATAAAACCTTCCAACCTAAAAAAACACTTATTGTTACTCGATTCAAGATTTCACCCATCTAACGGAATAGAAGCATATATAAAATGGGGTGAACAACAAAAGTTCAATATTCGTCCCAGTTGTATGTCACGTGATAAATGGTGGGCAATTGCTGGAAGGTCAAAATGTCTATTAGCCTGCAATTATCTTGTTAATGATTATATGAGATTTTACTATAGTCGCAAAGGTACCTGGTTTAGTGATAATTTTCAAGAAATTAATAAGTCAGGGAATCATATTATTCTATCAATATTGTTAAACAGTATTGTATCCCAACTTTTTTTGAATATGACGGGACGGTCAAACTTTGGTGGTGGACTTTTAAAAATACAAACTTATGAAGTTTCGGATTTGTTGACTATTGATCCATTATTGGTCAGCGTTGATGTTAAAGAATTAGAAAATGTTTTGATAAATTTTAATCAAGAGTGCAACTTACCTATTTACGAACAATGTGGGCTTAACCCTAACCTTCCCATCCGAGAACAAAATCCCACTCCACTTCCTGACCGCAAAGCCCTGGACGATATAGTCTTCGACATTCTCGGGCTGACACAAGACGAGCGGAACGAAGTCTATTGGGCGGTGTGCGAGTTGATAAAAAACAGGCTCGAAAAAGCAAAAAGCTTAAAAGTGTAATTATAATGAACCTAGAAACATATCTTGTAAAAAACAACTTCAACAAAGAAAACTTCGATAAGCTTATTGAAATATTCAACAAAGAAGAGTTTATCCCTTTTGTAGGTGCAGGGTCATCAGTTCCAATGGGAGGACCTGATTGGCTAGACCTTTTAAAAAAGATGCAGAATTCAGCAGGTATTGAAATAAGACCTAAGAAGGATTCCATTGGGAATATTAATTTCCCAAAATATTTTTCGAGACTTTTCAAGAAAATGAAGGATCAATCAAGTTTTTATAGTCAATTATTCAAAAGTGTTGAGCCAACAGAAACAGGGTCTACCGAATTTCACGTACATTTAGTCTCGACTTTTTATGCTTATATAACAACAAACTATGATACCCCGATTGAGCGAGCCTACAAAAAGGAGAAACGTCAAGAAATTAAAAAGCATTTTTTCAGTTGTTACAAGTTAGACAACCTGAAAGATAGTGTTGTATATCTGCATGGCCATAAAGATATAGGTTTTGCAATTATAAAAGAAGAGGACTATAGGTATTTTTATCCCTCAGTTAATGAAACAAGTAGCGCTGGTATTCCTATTTTAGAGTCATTTTTGGAGCAGGTATATGTGGGCAAAAAAATTATTTTTATTGGTTTCAGTTTCAACGATCAATATGTAGCAGAATTTATAAAACTCTTAGGCCTCAAGTATAAAGACAAAAGAGATATTATTCATTTTTTGTTAATTAAAAATAATGCAACTTCTTACCTTAAGTATCAAGAGATGGCTGGAAAATATAGGCAAGAAGGACAGTTGGGTATGGCAAATGAAGCAGAGAGCAAGTTTTTTCAAAATTTTATGAGTATAAATATTTACCCCATAGTGTATACAGAAAATATTTTTGTTGAGCGTTTATTAGAAAAACTTAAAAGATCAGAAGTGCACACAACTATTGATAAACCACAACTTAATTTATTGAATATAACAGGGTCATAAAAATGGAATATTACAAAGTAGTTGCTGAAATTGATGGTTTAATTTCAAAACGTGAAACAAGGGAAGTAATATCTAAATTACTTGATATTATCTCTAAAGATAAAGCATATGAGAATTATTTCTTCAAGATAACTAACTCTATAAAATTCTTTCATCCACTAAAAGAAAAGGGCTATTTCAAAGTTGATGATAACAGTTTCTATGAAATTCCTGAATGGAATGTTCTTCCCTACCTTGAACGTGTTTCAGAACAGGTTAACAAGAAAGAAAACAAGAAATATATTGCTGAACTATTAAATATTATCCACAGCGTAACTGAATACCATATCAATCATGATAGGAGCTTGGACAATTACCGTACATGGGCGTACTTCACAAGAATCCTCTGCAATTTGCCTTCTGAAAGCATTTTATTAGAAACTGTTGAACTGATAAGAGAATGGCTGACATCGAAATTTGATACGAGTTTTCCCGGCACTGAAATTGTTAAAAAACTTCTTCCAAAGTTTCTGAATAGTGCTGATCCTGAAGACTGGAAAAAAGCTGAAAAAATAATTGAAATAATTACAGATATTGACGGCAAGGCGCTATCTGAGAGCCAACATGTTGAATCAGAAACAGAGCAAGAACCCAAAACTCTGCTTAGCGACTACTGGCTTTTAGTCGCATTTAAGGACAACGCTGAAAAAGTTGGCGAGAAATGCAGCGAAGATATTGTTTTAAGATTAGCTGACAGATTGAAAACGGTTCTGCATAGTCGAAGGAATGATTCTTCGCTGGATAATGATTATTCCCAAATCTGGCTTAAATCTCTCTGGATTGATAATAAGCTGGTAAGTTATAGCACAAAACAAACATTGACTATAATTTTAAGAGATGTTTTAAAGGCAAAGGCAAAGACAAATTCAGATGAAACTGGAAAAATTATAAACAAGTTTCTGAGCAACGAATATCCTTATTCAATATTCAAGAGAATGGTTTTCTTTGTGATTGGTTGTGAATGGGATTCTTACAAAGAATTCTTCTTGGATATGCTGAACAGTGAAAAGGCCCGTGAATTCTTTAGCAATCCTAATTATAAGCCGGAAATCCATATGCTTCTGAAAAATAATGTTGGCAAGTTTACAAAAGAAGAAAAAGAAAAAATTAAAGCAACTATTGACCAGGGGCCGTTGAAGCCACTTCGAGAACCCCTCCCGGAGAAGCATATTGCATATTGGAAACAGGAGATGTTCTCGGCTTTAAAGTCCGATCCATATTTTAAATCTTGTTATGATGAACAAAGGAAAATATCTCAAGTAGATGAAGACCTGTTTTTTTTGAAAGACTCCGAGGTAATAACCGGAGCTGGTTCATCACCACTTTCAAAGGAAGAGATTCTGAAAATGCCCAATAAGGAGTTGGCGTATTTTTTAAAGACCTTCCGCACAGAAGACATTTTCAGAGGGCCTACTGCCGGAGGATTAGCCGAATTCATGAAAGAAGCGGCTCAGGATAAACCGGAAAAAATTCTCAAAGATTACGAGCCGTTTATGAGTGTCGGCTATGTTTATATAAACTGGATTCTCTGGGGTGTCAAGGATGCCTGGAATCAAAACAAAATTATTGATTGGGGTGAATTGTTTCAATTTATCAAGGCATACGTTGATAGAGATGAATTTTGGAACAATTCCTTTACAATTCAGGATCGGGCATGGTCGGAAACTAACGCAGATTACGAACGGGTGGTAGAGGCAACAGCCGAACTGATTCAAAGCGGGACAAAGAATGATTCACGGGTAATGCCTGGAGAATGTTTTGATGACGCCCAGGAAATTATCTTCTTGTTTTTAGATCGTCTTGAGGTCAGACAGGAACAAGGCAGCAAGGATTTTGTCAGCGATGCTTTGAACAGCCCATTTGGAAAAGCAATAGAGGCTTTTATTTATCTTGTTTATCGCAAAACAAAAGTTATCGAAGGTCAAGGGGCGGACAAAGTAAGACAATGGAAAGCTGAGATTACAGGCAAATATAACGAAATTCTGGAGAAGCGTATCCTTGAAGGATATACCTTTTTGGGTCAATATATGCCGACACTTTATCTGTTTGATGATGGCTGGATAAAAAGTAAGGTTGAAGATTTTGAGGAAATGAAGGGTACGGAATTTATAGAAGCCTTCATGGATGGATATCTGTCTGCTGGCAAGGTTTATGATGAGCTTTATAAATTAATGAGGCCATACTACCTGTATTACATCAACTACAAATTTGGAGAACACAGTACTAAAGATCGTTTGGTTCAACATATATCAATAGGATATTTGCGTGGACATGAAGGAATCGATGATACTGATAGCCTGTTCAGAAGACTTCTAGACCGCTGGGACCAGGATCAGTTGCTGGAGATTATCCAATTCTTCTGGATGCAGAGAAACTACCTGAAGCCGTCTGTACCGAAAGATAAAGAAATAAAAGAAAAGATTCTTAGCTTCTGGAAGTGGGTTTACGACAATAAGTACAAGAAGAAACTGGAGCTAACAGAAGAGGACAAAAATATCCTGGCCCATCTTGCTGAATTAACCATTTTCCTGGACAAAATTGATGAAGAAAACTTTGACCGGATTATGCTGTCTGCCCGTTACGTCCATGTGGGATTCACGTCGCCGTTCTTTATCGAGTATCTTGACAGATTTGAAGATCAGGAAAGTATCATCAAAACAGGAAAGATCTTCCTGGAGATGCTTTCGGTCTTCACTCCTGATTTTGACCAAAAACATATCAGATCAATTGTTGAGAAACTTTACAAAGCCCGCGAAATAGATAATGCAGGAAAAATCTGTAACATTTATGGAAGCAGAGGTTGTGATTTTTTAAGAGATATTTATAAGAAAAACAACCCGTAGACAAAATCAAGATTTTATCTGTTTTTCAGTTTAAAGGAATGCGTAAATAGTGTTGTATCATATTTACTGTGATGAAAACAGGCAGACTCAGGATAGGTACATGGTTATTGGAGGGATTATCGTTCCTTTCGATAATGTTGCTTTGTTCAATGATGCCATGAAGCTTTATCGAGAAACAAATAATATGATGGCGGAACTGAAGTGGACAAAAGCATCACATCAGAAGTTGTCAGAGTATAAGGCACTGATAGGCTTATTCTTTGCTTATATAAAAGGAATGCATTTTAAATCTATCGTCGTTGATACTCACCAGATTGACAATAAAAAATACAATAAGGGTGATAAAGAACTTGGATTTTATAAGTTTATGTATCAATTCCTTTCTGAAAGGTGAACAATGATCCCAAAAAAATCATAGATAACAGTGACTTAAAGCTTTATGCGTTCCTTTATGACGTCCTGAAGGAAATCCCGGGCACCCAATTTGACATCGCCACAGCTTTTTTTAAAATCCAGGTATATGCCTTCATAAAGGAGAATATCCAGGCTGTGAAGGGGTACCGGCTTCTGCTTGGAAAGGCTCCGGATATCAGGAGCGAGACCACCCTCAATCCGTTTGCAGGATTTTGCAGGATAAAGAATTCACTGAAAACTTGACAAAAGTTGTTTTTTTGCATAAGAAAGTCTCAAATTGAGAACGGCATTCATTTAAAACTTGACTTTCTCTGATCTGTGCCGATATTATTTTTATAGTTGGGAAGGCCGCATATGGCGGTTTGTTGAGTTTGTCTCACCCAGCAATTATTCGGTCGGGAGAGCCGCATATAGCGGTTTGTTGGGGTTCACTCCCCACCCGGCTACGATATCTTACCCCAAGTTGATTAAACTCAACTTGGTTTTTTTATTGCTCACGGAAGCAAAATGTATCTTCTGTATTTAGACGATTCAGGTTCTATCCCCAACCCAACTGAAGACTACTTTGTATTAGGAGGCGTTTGTGTCCCTGAACGGTCTATGAATTGGCTATCGACGCAATTGGATGATTATGCTTCCAAAATTAATCCTACAGACCCCAGTCAAGTAGAGTTTCACGCATCAGAAATTTTTAGTGGCAAAACTCCTCCTTGGAACCAATACAAGAAAAAAGAGGAGAGAGTAAATATTATCAAAAAAACACTCAATTGCTTTAAAGCAGCTAATTCTGATACTGTGGCCTTTGCCTGCGCTATCCATAAACAATCATACCAAAATCTTGACCCCATGAAAATTGCCTTTGAAGACCTCTGCAGTAGATTCGACATGTATATCAACCGAATTTACTATGAAACAAAAGTCTCTCATAAGGGGTTAATAATATTTGATAAAAGCGTTTACGAAAGTAGTTTGCAAAAATTATCAATGGAGTTCAGGCAAATAGGAACAAGATGGCGAGAAGTCAGAAATATTAGAGAAGTTCCATTCTTTGTCGACTCCAAAGCCTCACGTTTAATTCAACTTGCTGATCATGTTGCATACTCGGTATTCAGGCGCTACAACGCTGGAGATTTAACTTACTTCAATTGTATTGAAAATCGATTTGATAATCATCAAGGCGTAATTCACGGTTTGGCACACAAGCAAACTTATAATCCATCCTGCACCTGCCCCGCCTGTATAACAAGAAAGGGCACACAATAATACTGATTTTTACTACTGAATGACTATTCTCCGCACGCTTTTCCATTTAGAGTCAACCCGCCATAAATGCCATCCATATGGTATGATCTGTAACTGCTTGTTTTGATATAATTTACAACAATTTTTTCAGGACTGTTTTTTAGTTATGCCCTAAACAAGGGGTGACCGAATGGTTTAGATTACCATCCAAAGGTGAATAATGATCCCCAGAAAAATCATAGATAACAGTGACTTAAAGCTTTCTGCGTTTCTTAATGACGTCCTGAAGGAAATCCCGGGCACCCAATTTGACATCGCCACAGCTTTTTTTAATATCCAGGCATATGCCTTCATAAAGGAGAATATCCAGAGTGTTAAAGGGTTCCGGCTTCTGCTTGGAAAGGCTCCGGATATCAGGAGCGAGACCACCCTGGGGGACCTGCTTCTGAATATGATAAGGCAGGAGGTCGAGGGGTTTGATCTCTCGAAGGAGAAGCAAAGCCTTGTAAGGGAGTTTATCGGGTTTCTGAATAAGGATAATGTGGAAGTCAGGCTCTATGATAAGGACTTTTTTCATGGCAAGGCTTATATTTTTGATAGTCTCGTAGTGGTCGGATCGTCAAATTTCACTCCTTCCGGCCTCACCCATAATACCGAGTTGAACTCTGTTTCTCTTGAGTCCGAGGCCAGGTATGTAAGGACAACCTGGTTTGAGAAGTTCTGGGACGAGGCTCTGGATTTCAAGACCGAACTTATTGAACTTCTTGAGGCTTCCCGTTTCGGAATTAAAGAATACAGCCCTTACGAGGTCTATATAAAGTCACTATATGAGCTGCAAAAAGACGACATAAAGTCTGAGGACGAGGCGAAAAAAGAAGAAACACGTCCATCCTCCAAGGTGGACCTTGCAGAGTTTCAGGAAGACGCTGTAAGACGGATTTTTTCACGTCTGAAAAAGTACAAAGCCTGTATGGTGGCGGATGCAGTGGGCCTGGGCAAGACGTGGATCGCAAAAAGGGTTGTGGAGGAATTCGGTTTTTACAGGAGAAAGCGGTTCCTTATTGTCTGTCCTGCACAGTTGAGAAAGATGTGGAGGGATGAGGTCAAGGACTTAATCCTTGCGGAAAGCATCCTTTCACAGGAAGAACTTGCGTCGGAAGATTTTCTCGGTAAAGCAAAACAGGCTGTTGGCGGAGCATTGGAGGAAGTCTCCTTGATAGTGGTGGATGAGAGTCATAATTTCAGAAATCCTCTCTCGAATCGATGGGAGAATTTCTTTACCCTTTTAACGGACCATATAGCAAAGGGGGGTAACAGACCTTACATTCTCTTTCTTACAGCAACACCTATCAACAATACCCTGTGGGATCTTTACTGGCAGATAATGCTTCTTACACTGGCGGATCAGAAAGCTTTTATCAGGGAAGGAATATCCGATCTTTTCCGGCATTTTAAAGAGATAGACAAACAGGACGACCCAACCCTACTAAGCGATATTATGAACGATATATCCGTCAGGAGGACCAGAAATTATATTCAGCAGAATTATCCTGACGCCCTTATAAATGGAAAGAAGATCATATTTCCTGAGCGAAAGCTGGAGAATATCGATTACAAGCTGGATAAGGCATACCAGGGACTTTACAAGGATATCTCCAGGACAATAAGCGAAGGGCTGACCATGGCTTATTACAGAATTCTGGAATATAAAAAGACGGAGAAACTCTCTGACGAAGAAATGATGACTCTCGGCCGCATGACGGCTTTGGAAGGCATCTTCAGAACAATCCTTTTAAAGAGGCTTGAGAGCAGTGTAGAAGCCTTCAGAAAGAGTATATCCAACCATATTAAATTTTTGGCGACATTTAAGGAATATCTGGACGAAGGAAAACTGATTACAAAAAAAACATTCAACAAGTATGTTTCCTGCCTGGATGAGGAGTCTGTCGAGGAGTATAAAATAGAATTGGGAGATATCAATCTTGATGACTATAGAAAAGAGGAGCTGATCAGGGATATAGAGAAAGATATCAACCTTTTCAAGGAGATGAGAAAGAAGGTCGGGGCGATAGATAGCGAAGCCGATGCCAAACTGAAGGAACTGAAGAAAAGACTGGCCGGTTTTGGCAAGAAAGGCCAGGTGGTTCTTTTTACATATTATGCGGATACGCTGGATTATATTTATGAAAATGTATCTGAAGACCCTGATTTTTCCGAAATCAGGGTAGAAAAAATTTCCGGCAGGATAACCTCTTCGGACAAACGTGCAGGGATTGTAGATAAGTTTATGAGTGGAAAGGTCGATGTCTTGATGAGCACTGATGTGCTGTCTGAGGGAATGAACCTTCAACGCGCCAGGTATCTTGTCAATTATGATCTGCACTGGAACCCCACCAGGATGATCCAGAGAGCAGGCAGAATCGACAGGATAGGCTCCCCGTTTAAGAAAATTCATGTATTTAACTTCTTTCCTGAAGAAGAACTGGAAGACCTTTTGCGTCTTGTAGAGACTCTTCAAACCAAGATCAGGCAAATAGATAGTTCTGTCGGTCTGGATGCCACTGTTCTGGGCGAGGAGGTCAACCCCAAGGTTTTCGGTGTGATAAGAAGAATTAAGGAGCAGGACTCAACCATCTTTGAAGAATTGGAAAACGAAGTCTTTGGAGGCGGTGAAAAGTTCTATCAGCCATTAAAGGATTACCTGAAAACAAGGGCTACTATTGAGGAGATGGACTCTATTCCTTTCGGGATTTACAGCGGGCTGAAGAGAGAACTTAAGGGTATCTTCTTTTACTATAAATATGGAGAGGATTTTCACTTCTGGTATTTTTACGATCTTCTTACCGGGGGGGTATTGAAGAACAAATCAAAAATATTGGATTTTATCTCATGCCCTCCGGAAGAGACGAGGGTCATTCCTGATTTTTTTGAAAGGCTCTATGATATTAATAGGGATATCACAAGGGATATAGAGGCCGACTATAAAGAGGTGGAGCAGCGAGATACGGTTGATACGGCTCTTTCCGAAATAAACCGTGATAAAGGCAAAAAATTCGTATCAAGCATGATCAGAGACATAGACCTGATTATTGATGATTACATCCTTGACTTCCCGGAAGACAGAGGGACTGAGACCGGGTGGGAAGATATGAAAGAGAGGCTCCTGACGGTCACCCTGACAAAAAAGCGGCTTCAGAAGCTCAGAACTGTATGGAGAGATTATAAAAAAAATCATAAAAGCTGGAAAAGTCTCTTAGGTGACCTTTCCGAATTTCTGGAGGGAAAAGTATCAGTGGAAAGAAAGGGTATTCCACCCTACAATCCGGACAAACTAAAACTGATTGCAATTGACTTTGTTTCATGAAAAATATTGTAACTAAAGTGGTGGCATCCGGCAGATGAATTCTCTTTTTCTTGCCATAGCCTGTTTTTCCGCATACCTGGCCGCATATCACACCTACGGAAAGTTTCTTGGAAAAAAACTTTTTCGTCTTAACCCGAGTACCGAGACTCCTGCGCATGCCCGGCGTGATAACATTGATTTCATCCCGGCCCGGCGTGATGTTCTTTTTGGTCACCATTTTACATCCATAGCCGGAACCGGGCCGATTGTGGGGCCTGCCATAGGGGTGATTTGGGGATGGGGGCCGGCCTTGATATGGGTGGTTTTCGGATCAATTTTCTTTGGGGCTGTTCACGACCTGGGGTCGCTTGTTGTTTCGGTTAGAAATCAGGGTCGAACCATTGGGGATGTGGCAAAAGATCTTGTATCGCCTCGTGTGAGATTACTCTTTTTAGTCATTATTTTTTTTGGACTCTGGATTGTTATCGCACTATTCGCTTTGATAATAGCCGTACTGTTTAAGATGTATCCCCAGACGGTTATTCCGATCTGGGCAGAGATTCCTATTGCCTTGTGGCTCGGCTGGATGCTTTTAAGGGGTGGTGGAAATCTGAAAATTTTATCTCTGTTTGCTGTGGCGGTTATGTATCTTACTGTGATTCTGGGTGCAGCCCGGCCAATAAGCCTGCCTGATATTATGGGGTTGCCTGCTGTTACAACCTGGATGCTGGTTCTATTTGCCTATGCCTTTACCGCTTCCGTTCTTCCGGTTAACAGGCTTCTTCAGCCCCGTGACTACATAAACTCACACCAGCTTTTTGTTGCTCTTGGATTAATCGTTTTCGGCCTGGCTTGGTCTCACCCTCCTGTTGCAGCTCCGGTATATGTGCCTGAGCCGGACGGAGCGCCTGGAATTTTCCCGTTTCTATTTGTGGTGATAGCATGTGGAGCTATATCCGGTTTTCATTCGTTAGTAAGCTCCGGTACTTCTTCGAAACAGCTCAATCGTGAGACCGACGCACTTTTCGTGGGTTATGGGTCGATGCTTCTTGAGGGTGCCTTGTCAGTAGTTGTTATTGTGGCCTGTGTGGCCGGGCTTGGCATGGGGATAACGGTAGAAGACGGATCTATGCTTACCGGTATTGAGGCTTACTCTCATCACTACGCTTCATGGTCTGCGGCCAGCGGCCTTGGGGCAAAACTCGGGGCCTTTGTAAACGGCTCTGCAAACATGATCTCAAGCTACGGTATGCCACGTAGTATTGCGGTTACTATTATGGGTGTTTTCATCGTTTCTTTTGCAGCTACAACTTTGGATACGGCTACACGTATACAGAGGTACGTGATATCGGAACTGGCGCTTTCTGTAAATCTTCCTTCAATATCCGGCCGTTACCCGGCGACTTTTCTGGCTGTTGTTTCGGCTATGGGGCTGGCATTTTATTCAGGCGATGGAAAAGGGGCCATGTCCTTATGGCCGCTTTTTGGAACGGTAAACCAGCTCATGGCAGCTCTTGCGCTTCTGGTCATCACGGCCTACCTGGCCAGGAAGGGCAAACCCGTGGTTTATGTTGCGGTTCCAATGGTGGCGATGGTGATGATAACAGGATGGTCCATGATTCTTAACATGCAGGGGTTTTACCTTTCGGAAAACCTGCCGCTTCTTGTGATCAGCCTGGCGGTCTTCGGGCTGGAAGTCTGGATGATTATAGAGTCATATATAGCTCTAAGGGTTGGTGCTAAAAGAGCGTCTTCTTAAAATAAACCTGATTTCTTTCTTGTTTTATCCCCGGTGATTGCGTTATTTTAACAGGTTGAAATCAAAGTAAACGCTGTAGTTTTAGATCATGACTGTTTAAATTCCTAATACTAAGGTGGATCTGTAAGTGGAAGAACGTTACCGGCCCGAAGCGGTCGAGGCCAAGTGGCAGGCATTCTGGCTGAAGCATGACAGTTTTCGTGTTGATGCCTCTAAATCTGACTCCCTGTATTACTGTCTGGAGATGTTTCCATATCCTTCTGGACGTATTCATATGGGGCATGTACGGAATTATTCGATTGGGGATGTGATAGCCAGGTACAAGCGTATGACGGGTCATACCGTTTTGCATCCTATGGGCTGGGATGCTTTTGGCCTTCCTGCTGAAAATGCCGCTATTGCAAAAGGGGTGCGGCCTGCAGAGTGGACGCTCGAAAATACCCGGTATATGCGTGAGCAACTAAGAAAAATGGGCTTTTCCTATGACTGGTCGCGCGAGTTGGCTACGTGTAACCCGGACTACTACCGCTGGAACCAGTGGTTTTTCATAAAGATGCTTAAAAAGGGTCTTGCCTACCGTAAGTCGTCTTTTGTTAATTGGTGTGACTCTTGCGCTACGGTTCTTGCAAACGAGCAGGTGCTGGAGGATGACAGGTGCTGGCGTTGTGACAACAAAGTGGTGCAAAAGGAGCTTGAACAATGGTTTTTCAAGATCACCGCTTATGCTGAAGAGCTGCTTGATGGCTGTGACAGACTGACCGGTTGGCCCGAAAGGGTTACTACTATGCAGAGGAATTGGATTGGCCGAAGCGAGGGGTTGGAGGTTGAATTCCCTTTAGAAGGATCGGATGAGAAAATTAAAATATATACAACACGCCCTGACACCCTGTTTGGTGTGACTTTCATATCTCTTGCCGCTAGTCACCCACTTGCCGAACGTCTGACTAAAGACTTGCGGGGCCTGGAGCGTGTACGGAATCTTTACGGCGATCAGGAGATCAAAGAAGGTCTCTTCACCGGACACTATGCAATTAATCCTCTTACCGGTGACAGGGTGCCTCTCTGGGTGGCTAACTTCGTGCTTATGGAGTATGGAACCGGCGCGGTCATGGCTGTGCCGGCGCATGATCAGAGGGATTTTGAGTTTGCCCGTAAGTACATGATCGATATAAAAGTGGTAATTCAGCCGCCGGGTGCTGATCGTAAAATAAAACCTGGGTTGATGCGTGAAGCCTACGTGGAACCGGGCGTTTTAGTTAACTCCGGAAAGTTTGACGGTTATAGCTCCAAAGATGCCAAACGGGAAATAGCCAAGTATGTCGAGGAAAACATGCTTGGCAGACGGACGGTAAATTACAGGTTAAGAGACTGGGGAATTTCCCGTCAGCGGTACTGGGGTACGCCAATTCC
>Ga0256830_1001396_pt1 | contig 17184 bp, 20 predicted proteins | sample 128326metaG_FD_190537 | JGI IMG/M metagenome (GOLD analysis project Ga0256830, IMG submission 190537) | Hydrothermal vent microbial communities from Lau Basin, Pacific Ocean - 128-326 | ecosystem: Environmental > Aquatic > Marine > Hydrothermal vents | place: Pacific Ocean: Lau Basin | collected... | reverse complement strand
CACCACGGCGACCGGGTCAGTCTCGGGCGCGGAGGCAGCCGCCTGCGCCGCCGCCAGCCACAGCACGAGCGGCGCGAGCAGCGGCAGCGCCCCGCGCCCCCGCCTCACTCCCACGCCCCCGTCACGCGCTCCAGGTGCGCCACCGCCAGGTCGTAGTCGTGCACGGCGGTGAGGTAGTCGCTGTGGGCGAAGACGTAGGCCTGGAAGGCGTCCACCAGGCGCTCGGTGCGCTCCAGCCCCGCCTCGAAGTCGGCGTAGGCGGTGATGAGCCAGCGGCGCGCGGCGCGGCTCGCGCGCTCGAGCGCCTCGACCTGGCGGCGTCCCGCGCGCACCTTGTGCCAGGCCTCGGCCACCTGGAAGGGGATGCCCTCGCGCGCGAAGCTCGCCTTGGCGACGAGCGCCTCGAGCTCGGCGCGCGCGCGGGCGACGCGCGCAGGCTGCACGCCGGAGGCGAACTCCCACTTCAGGCCCAGCACCGGCGTGGCGCCGGCGTGGTTGAAGGGATCAACGATATACGGGTTGTCGAGCCGGTCGCGGTTGGGCGCCCAGGCGAGCGAGCCGACGACGCCGGCATAGACGTTCGGCTTGGCCTCGGCCTTGCGGGCGGCGACCAGCGCCCGGCGCGCACGCATGCCGGCCTCGAGCTGCGCCATCTCGGGGCGGCGCTCGAGGGCCCGCGCGATGAGCTCGCGCAGGCGCCCCTCGGGCAGGGGCAGGGGGCGCAGCTCGCGGTCGGCGACGCCGAGCTCGGCGTCGAGCCCCGCGCCCGTCAGCACCTTGAGCCCGTCGAGCGCCACCGCCTCGACCCCGCGCGCCTGCGCCAGGAAGCGCCGCGCGAGCGCCTGCCCCGTCTGCAGCGCGTAGAGGTCGGAGCGCTTCGCGCGGCCGCCGCCCTCCTTGAGCCAGCGCTCCACCAGGCGCAGGGCCTTGCCGATGCGGCGGTCGACGTCCTCGAGCAGGCGGCGCATGTCGCGCGCGGCCAGGTAGCCGTAGTAGGCGCGCGTGACGTCCCAGCGCACCTCGGCCCGCGCCAGGCGCACGTCCTGGCGCTTGACGTCCACGTTGCCCTGCGCGGCCTCGGCGTAGCGCTCGATCTTGCCGAAGGTGTAGAGGGGCTTGATGATCTTGAACTGCACCGACACCCACGGCGACAGCCCGTCGTTGAGCTCGTAGAGGTCGTCACGGGGCGTGCAGGACGTGGTGCAGGTCTTCCCCTCCTTGAAGAAGCCGCCGTCGACGCCCGGCGCGATGCCGACGAAGGCGTTGACGTCGTAGCGCAACCCCCGGTGCCCGAGCGCCTCCTGCAGCAGCGCCCGCGCCGCCTCCACCAGGTGGCGGCGCTCGCCGATGCGCTGGTCGGCGGCGAGCGCGCGCGCGACCGCCTCGTCCAGGCTCACCGTCTCGGCGCCGCCCGCGGCCGCCGCCGCGAGCGCCAGCGCCGCCCCCGCCATCCAGGCCCTTGCAGCTCGTCCGTTCATTTCCCACCTCCCTCGGCGGCCTTGCTGTAGAGGAACTGGCCGATGATCTTCTCGAGCACCAGCGCCGACTGGGTGTAGCGGATCCGGTCGCCGTCGCCCAGGTAGCGCTCCTCGCCGCCCGGCTCGAGCCCCACGTACTGCTCGCCGAGGAGCCCGGCGGTGAGGATGCTGGCGCTGGTGTCGGTGGGGAAGCGGTCGTAGCGGCGGTCGATGCGCATCCGCACCACGGCCTCGTAGGTGTCCATGTCGTAGTCGATGGCCACCACGCGCCCCACACGCACCCCGCCGACGGTGACCGGGGCGCGCACCTTGAGGCCGCCGACGTTGTCGAAGCGCGCCACCAGCTCGTAGCCCTCGGCCACGTCGAAGGCGCCGATATTGCTCACCTTCATGGCGAGCACGAACAGCGCCCCCAGGCCCGCGGCGACGAAGGCCCCGACCGCGATCTCCACCGTCCGCGTCTGCACCATGCGTATCGGCCTCCCTCAGTCGAACATTAGGGCGGTGAGCACGAAGTCGAGCCCGAGGACCGCGAGCGCCGTGTGGACCACGGTGCGGGTGGTGGCCCTGCCCACGCCCTCCGAGGTGGGAACGGCGTCATAGCCCTCGAAGACGGCGATCCAGGCGGCCACCAGACCGAAGACCAGACTCTTGATCACGCCATTATAGACGTCGTCGTAGAGGTCCACGCGCGCCTGCATCTGCGACCAGAAGGCGCCGTCGTCGACCCCGAGCAGCCCCACGCCCACGAACCAGCCGCCGTAGACCCCCACCACGCTGAAGATGGCGGCGAGCAGCGGCATGGCCAGGAAGCCCGCCAGGAAGCGCGGCGCCACCACGCGCTCGAGCGGGTCCACCGCCATCATCTCCATGCCCGAGAGCTGCTCGGTCGCCTTCATCAGCCCGATCTCGGCGGTCAGCGCCGAGCCCGCGCGCCCGGCGAAGAGCAGCGCCGCCACCACCGGGCCGAGCTCGCGCACGAGCGAGAGCGCCACCACCACCCCGAGCGACTCCTCGGCGCCGAAGTCCACGAGCGTGTTGTAGCCCTGCAGGCCGAGCACCATGCCCACGAACAGCCCCGAGACGACGATGATGAGGAGCGTCAGCACGCCCACCGCGTGGAGCTGGGCGATGAGCAGCCGCGGGCGCACCAGCACCGCGGGCAGCGCCGCCAGCGTGCGCAGCAGGAAGATGTGGCCGCGTCCGAGGCGCTCGAAGAAGCCGAACCCCCGGCGGCCGAGACGCTGCAGCCAGGCGCTCACGGCGTCGCCCTCCGTGCCGGGGTCAGAAGCCGTGCCTTGGGGATCGAACCCCCAGACGGCACCAACGCCCCCTCCTGAGGGCGCGCGCCGATTCGCCGCGACTGGCCGCTCCGCGCCCCCGTGCTCACGGCGCCGCCCTCCGTGCCGCGGCCACGCGCCTTTCCGTGTGGGTTCCGTGCCCTGCACGCACCAGCACCCCCTCCTGAGGGCGCGCGCCGATTCGCCGCGACTGGCCGCTACGCGCCCCCGTGCTCACGGCGCCGCCCGCCCTGCCGTGGCCCTGCAACGTCGGCTCGGGGATCGCGCAAGGTGCGGGCTGCGACGCCCCCTCCTGCGGGCTCGCGCCGATTCGCCGCGACTGGCCGCTCCGCGGCCCCGTGCTCACGGCGCCGCCCTCCGTGCCGCGGCCACGCGCCTTTCCGTGTGGGTTCCGTGCCCTGCACGCACCAGCACCCCCTCCTGAGGGCGCGCGCCGATTCGCCGCAACTCGCCTCCGCTTCGCTCCGGCCCCGCGCTCACGGCGCCGCCCTCCGTGCCGGGGTCAGAAGCCGTGCCTTGGGGATCGAACCCCCAGACGGCACCAACGCCCCCGCCTGAGGGCGCGCGCCGACTCGCCGCGACTGGCCGCTACGCGCCCCCGCGCTCACGGCGCGCCCTCCAGCAGGTCTTCCGTGTAGTCGGGGGCGGGGTAGTGGAAGGGGACGGGGCCGTCGGGCAGGCCGTTCATGAACTGCTGCACCCAAGGCGAGGGCGAGCGCGCCAGCGCCTCCGGCGTGCCGTGCTCGATCACGCGCCCGCCCGCCAGCACGTAGATGTAGTCGGCGATGGCCGCCGTCTCCTGCACGTCGTGGGAGACGACGATGCTGGTCAGCCCCAGGGCGTCGTTGAGCAGCCGGATGAGCTGGAGCAACACCCCCATGGAGATGGGGTCCTGTCCCGTGAAGGGCTCGTCGTACATGACCATCATCGGGTCGAGGGCGATGGCGCGCGCGAGCGCCACGCGCCGGGCCATGCCGCCGGAGAGCTCGGCCGGCATCAGCCGGCGCGCGCCGCGCAGGCCCACCGCCTCGAGCTTCATCAGCACCAGGTCGCGGATCATCGGCTCGGGCAGGCGCGTGTGCTCGCGCAGCGGGAAGGCGACGTTCTCGAAGACGTCGAGGTCGGTGAGCAGCGCCCCGCTCTGGAACAGCATCCCCATGCGCCGGCGCAGGGCGTAGAGGGCGCGCCGCCCCAGGCGGTGCACGTCCTGGCCGTCGACCTCGACGGTGCCGGCCTCGGGCCGGAGCTGGCCCCCGATCAGGCGCAGCAGCGTGGTCTTGCCGGTACCGCTCGGCCCCATGACCGCCGTCACCCGGCCGCGGCGGATGTCCATGTCGACGCCGTCGAAGATCACGCGCTCGCCGCGGCGGAAGCGCAGGCCGCGGATGCGCACCAGCACCTCGTCGTCGGATCCGGCGGTCTTGTCGGCGCGCTCGCTCACGGATCGGCTTCCCTGCGGGAGGGACCAGTGTCGGTGCCCGCCGGTAGGGGGTCAACCGCGGCGCCCGCACCGAGCAGCCGGCAGATGGTCTCGGCCGCCTCGAGCGTGTCGGCCGCGACTCCGCCCGGGGCGTCGAAGAAGAGATGGGTCTCCGCCACCGGCGGGGCCTGCGCGAGAAAGGCCTCGACCAGTGCCCGGAGCGTGCGCGGCGCGGCCTCGCGGGTCTCGAGCCGCACGAGGCCGAGGGCGGCGCCGCCGGGCACGGCGGCCCCGGGCTGCCACACCTCGCCCGGCGCAGCGCTCTCCCCCACGGGCGCGAGGTGGCGCACCGGCCACCACCGCGCGAGCCGCGCGCGGGCGGCCTCCTCCGCCGTGTCGCGGGGGCGCGGCACCACGACCGCGCGCAGCCAGGGCGCGAGCGCCTCGAGCGCGCGCCACCAGGCCCGCCGCTCGATCGCGGCGCCGGCCGCGAGCGCCGCCTGCGGCAGCTCCACCACCAGGTCGAAGCCCTCCGGGAGGTCGCCGGCCCAGCGCGCCGCACGCGCCGCGGGCCGCGCCCCCCAGGCGGCCGGCGGCACCCACAGCGCCTCGAACTCGTTGCTGTAGCACGCGAGCCGCCACTCCGGCGGCAGGTCCGCCGGATAGAGCTCGCCCCTCCAGGCACCGTGCTCCCAGCCGACCGCCCCCACCACCCCGCGCGGAAGCGCCCGCCGCACCCCGCTCCCCAGGCCCTCTTCCGCCGCTCCGGCTGCCCCGTGCGCGATCATGGTCCGACACATTGTACGCGCCGCGCGGCGGGGCACCCCGCCGGCGGCGTGTATCATGGCCGCGCCGCGCACCGGGCGCGGCCGACGGAACGCCGACGCATGAGCTGGAGCCATCTCCTCGCGGTCGCGGGCGGGCTCGTCCTCCTGGTGGCGGGGGCCGACCGCTTCGTCACGGGTGCCGCCGCGCTCGCCCGCAACCTGGGCGTGGCGCCGATGGTGGTGGGCCTCACCGTGGTCGGCTTCGGCACCTCGGCGCCGGAGATGCTGGTCTCGGGCCTCGCCGCCTGGCAGGGCAATCCGGGTCTCGGCATCGGCAACGCGCTCGGCTCCAACGTCACCAACATCGCCCTCATCATCGGCGCCACCGCCCTCGTGCGGCCCCTGCGCGTGCGTTCCGAGACCCTGCGCCGTGAGCTGCCGGTGCTCGTGGCCGTCACCCTCGCCGCCCTCGGGCTCATGGCGGACGGCCACCTGGGCCGGCTCGACGGCGCGCTGCTCCTCGCCGGCCTGGGGCTGCTGCTCTACGCCGTGCTGCTGCTGGCGCGGCGCGACCGGCGCGACCCGCTCGCCGCCGAGTTCGCCGCCGAGATCCCGCGGGCCATGCCCACGCCGCGCGCGCTGCTGTGGCTCGCCCTCGGCCTCGCCGGGCTGCTCGCCGGCTCGCGGGCCCTGGTGTGGGGCGCGGTGGGGCTCGCCGAGGCGCTCGGCGTCAGCGACCTCGTCATCGGCCTCACGGTGGTCGCCATCGGCACCAGCCTGCCGGAGCTCGCCGCATCGCTCGCCGGCGCCCTCAAGGGCGAGGACGACATTGCGGTGGGCAACGTCATCGGTTCAAATATGTTCAATCTCCTGGCGGTCCTCGGGCTGCCGGGGCTGATCCGGCCGGCGCCCTTCGCGCCCGAGGTGCTGACGCGCGACTTCCCCGTGATGATCGCGCTCACCCTGGCGCTGTTCGCGATGGCCTACGGCTTCCGCGGCGAGGGGCGCATCCAGCGCTGGGAGGGGGCCCTGCTGCTCGCCGCCTTCCTGGCCTACGACTACGCGCTGTACGCGGGGAGCTGAGAGCGATGCAGACCGAGACCTTCCGGGTGCAGAACGTGCGCTGCCAGGGCTGCGTGAGCGCCATCCGCGAGGGCCTGGCGGAGCTGCCGGGCGTGGAGGAGGTGGAGGTCTCCATCGACGAGGGGCGCGTGACGGTGCGCGGGAGCGACCTCGACCGCACCCGCATCGCCGAGAAGCTCGCCGCCCTCGGCTACCCCGAGGCGCCCGCCGCCTGAGCGCACCCCGCTCCCGTGAACGAGTCCGAGCTGCTGCGCCTCGCCCGCGCCGTCATCGAGACCGAGGCCGAAGCCGTGGCCGGGCTCGCGGCGCGCATCGACGGCGCCTTCGCGCGCGCCTGCCGCCACATGCTGGAGTGCGAGGGGCGCGTGGTGGTGCTCGGGATGGGCAAGTCGGGCCACATCGGGGGCAAGATCGCCGCCACCCTGGCGAGCACCGGCACGCCGGCCTTCTTCGTCCATCCGGGCGAGGCCAGCCACGGCGACCTCGGCATGATCACCGCGAAGGACGCGGTGCTCGCCATCTCCAACTCCGGCGAGACGGAGGAGATCCTGACCATCCTGCCGCTCATCAAGCGCCTCGGCGTGCCCCTCATCGCCATGACCGGCAACCCGGCCTCGACCCTGGCGCGCGCCGCCACGGTGCACATCGACGTGAGCGTGCCCCAGGAGGCCTGCCCGTTGGGGCTCGCGCCGACGGCGAGCACCACCGCCACCCTCGCCATGGGGGACGCGCTCGCCATCGCGCTGCTCGAGGCGCGCGGCTTCACCGCCGAGGACTTCGCCCGCACCCACCCCGGCGGCCGCCTGGGCCGGCGCCTGCTGCTCCTCATCCGCGACATCATGCACACCGACGAGGCGGTGCCGAAGGTGCGCGAGGGCACGCTCCTGCGCGACGCGCTCGTGGAGATGACGCGCAAGGGGCTCGGCATGACCGCCATCGTCGACGGCGAGGAGCGCGTCCTCGGCATCTTCACCGACGGCGACCTGCGCCGCGCCCTGGACCGCGAGGTGGACGTGCACGCCACGCCCGTGGAGGCCGTCATGACGCGCAACTGCAAGACCGTGGGCGCCGACCTGCTCGCCGCCGAGGCCCTGCAGATCATGGAGGCGCACAAGATCAACGCGCTGCTGGTGGTCGAGGACGGCGAGCGCCTGATCGGCGCGCTCAACATGCACGACCTGCTGCGCGCGGGTGTGCTCTGAGGGGCGCGCCGTGCAGGAGATCCTCGAGCGCGCCGCCCGCATCCGCCTCGTCGTCTTCGACGTCGACGGCGTGCTCACCGACGGCAGCCTCTTCCTCGGCGACGGCGGCGAGGAATACAAGGCCTTCCACTCGCGCGACGGCCACGGCATGAAGATGCTCCAGGAGGCCGGGGTCGAGCTCGCCGTGATCACGGGCCGCACCTCGCGCGTGGTCGAGCACCGCATGGCGAGCCTCGGCATCGAGCACGTCTTCCAGGGCCAGCGCGACAAGCTGCCCGCCTTCGAGACCCTCATCGCCCGTCTGGGCCTGCAGGCCGCCGAGTGCGCCTACGTGGGCGACGACGTGGTGGACCTGCCCGTGATGCGCCGCGTGGGGCTGGCGATCGCGGTCCAGGACGCCCACCCCCTGGTGGTGCGCCACGCCCACTGGCAGACGCCGAGCCCCGGCGGGCGCGGCGCCGCCCGCGACGTGTGCGAGCTGATCCTCGAGGCGCGCGGCGACCTCGAGCGCGTGCTGGCGAGGTATCTCTCGTGAGACGCCGCCTCGGCCTGTTCCTCGTCCCGCTGCTCGGGGCGCTCGCCGTCCTCGCGAGCCTCGCCCTGCGCGAGGCCGGCACGCCGCATCCGGCCACCCCCGGGCCGCGGGCGGACGCCGCGCCCCGGGACTGGTACGCCGAGGGCCTGGAGGTCGAGGCGCACGACGAGCGCGGGCGCCTGCGTTACCGCCTCCAGGCCGCGCGCGCGGAGGGCCGGGCCGACGGCCGCAGCCGCCTGGAGGCGCCGCGGCTCGAGCTCCACACCCGCCGCGGTGACGTGTGGCGGGTGCGCGCCGGCCGCGCCCGCGCCGCGGAGGGACGCGTGGTGCTGGAACGGGCCGTGCGCGCGCGGCGCGTGGCCGGGGGGCGGCCGCTCGCCATCGACACCGAGCGCCTGGTCGCCTACCCCGAGCGCGACTACGCCGAGACCGACCTCCCCGTGCGTCTCGCCGCGCCGCGCATGGAGACCGAAGCCGTCGGGCTGCGCGCCTGGCTCGCGCGCGAGCGCCTCGAGCTGCTGAGCCGCGTGAGGAGCCGCTATGGCCCGCAGGGCTAGCGCCGCCCTCCTCCTCGTGCTCGCCGCCGCGGGGGCGGCCGGCGCCGCGCCGCCGCGCGATCCGGTGCGCGTCGAGGCCGACCGCGCCGAGCTCGACGAGCGCAGCGGCGTCGCCGTCTACACCGGCGCCGTGCGGCTGCGCCAGGGGCGGCTCGAGGCGCGCGGCGAGCGCCTCACCGTGCACACCGACGCCGAGGGGCGGCTGACGCGCGCGGTCGTCACGGGCGATCCCGCCACCTGCCGCCGCGCGCCGGCCTCGCCCGGCGGACACCCCGTGGAGTGCCAGGCCCGTCGCCTGGAGTACCTGCCGCAGCGCGAGCAGCTCGTGCTCACGGGCGCGGCCGTCCTGCGCCAGGGCCCCAACGTCTTCCGCAGCGAGCACATCGCCTACGACCTCGCGCGCGAGGTGGTGCGCGCCGAGCCCAAGGCGCACGGCGGCGGGCGCGTGCGCGTGACCATCGAGCCGCGGCGCGGCAGGGACGGGGAGGCGCGGTGAGCGCCGCGGCGGGGCAGGCCCTGCGCGCCGAGGGCCTGGTCAAGCGCTATCGGGGGCGCACGGTGGTCGACGGCGTCGGTCTCGAGGTGCGCCCGGGCGAGGTGGTCGGCCTGCTCGGGCCCAACGGCGCCGGCAAGACCACCTGCTTCTACATGATCGTCGGCCTCGAGCGCCCGGACGCCGGGCGCGTGCTGCTCGACGGCCGCGACGTCACCCGCGAGCCGCTCCACCGGCGCGCGCGCGCCGGCATCGGCTACCTGCCCCAGGAGCCGTCCGTCTTCCGCCGCCTCACCGTGCTCGAGAACGTGCTGGCGGTGCTCGAGCTGCGCCCGGAGCTCGACGAGACGGCGCGCCGCGAGCGCGCCGAGGAGCTGCTCCACGAGCTGCAGATCGGCCACCTCGCCGACAGCCCGGGCCTGGCGCTGTCCGGCGGCGAGCGGCGCCGGGTCGAGATCGCCCGTGCGCTCGCCGCCGAGCCGCGCTACATGCTGCTCGACGAGCCCTTCGCGGGCGTGGACCCCCTGTCGGTGATCGACATCCAGCGCCTCGTCGCCCACCTCACCGAGCGCGGCATCGGCGTGCTGGTGACCGACCACAACGTGCGCGAGACCCTGCGCATCTGCGCGCGCGCCTACATCCTGAGCGACGGCCGCATCCTGGCCGAGGGCGAGCCCGGGGCGCTCGTGGCCGACCCGCGGGTGCGCGAGACCTATCTCGGGGAGCACTTCCGGCTCTGACGGCGCCCGCCGGGCGCGACGCGCTTCCCTGCCTGGCCCCGGGGAAATATTAGGAAGCCCTGAAGAATTTGATTTTTCAGGGCTTCCCCGCGGCCAGGGACGGCCGCGGAAGGGCCCATGCACATGGAAGTGCATGACGATCCAGGGAGAACTCAAGATGGCCGCGAAGCGCTTCAGCGCTGATCAATCCGCGTAGCGGATTGATCAGAGTTTTCAGTAGAATCGGTCTCGGGGGACGCGCGCGAGAGGGCGTGCGCCCGGCGCCCGCGGGGCGCCGGCGGTCGCCGCGCGCCCGTCCGAGGGAAGCACCATGCCGGCGCGGGCCCGTCCCGCGCCCGCCGTGCCCGACCGGGATCCGCACGTGGCGGCCATGAAGCAGTCCTTGCAGCTGCGGCTGGGGCAGCAGCTCACCATGACGCCCCAGCTCCAGCAGGCCATCCGCCTGCTGCAGCTGTCGACCGTCGAGCTCCAGCTCGAGATCCAGCAGGCCCTCGAGTCCAACCTCATGCTCGAGGCCCTGGAGGACGGCGAGGACGAGGCCGCCGACGCCGGAGAGCCCGAAGCGACGGCCGAGCCCTCCGCGGAGGCCGTCGCCGAGGAGCCCGCCGCCGAGGCGCTCGCGGAGCTGCCGCAGGCGGGCGCCCAGGAGCAGGCCATCCCCGAGGAGCTGCCGGTCGACAGCGCCTGGGAGGACGTCTACGACAACGCCTGGCTGCCCGCGGCCGGGGGCGGCGAGGGCGAGGAGCGCGAGGGTCTGGAGCCGCGCGGCGCCGCCACCGAGAGCCTGCGCGAGCACCTGCTCTGGCAGCTCAACCTCACGCCCTTCAGCGAGACCGACGCCGCCATCGCGCTCGCCATCATCGACGCCATCGACGACGACGGCTACCTCAGCGTGCCGCTGGAGGAGATCCACCAGGGGCTCGCCCCGGAGCTGCAGGTGGAGCTCGCCGAGGTCGAGGCGGTGCTGCACCGCATCCAGCGCTTCGACCCCGTGGGGGTGGGCGCGCGCGACCTGCGCGAGTGCCTGCTCGTGCAGCTCGCCCAGCTCCCGGAGGAGACCCCCTGGCGCGAGGAGGCCGTGCGCCTGGTGGGCGAGCACCTCGAGCTCCTCGCCGCCCACGACTACGCCCAGATCCGACGCCGCCTGCGCCTCGATGAGGACGCCCTGCGCGAGGTGGTGGGGCTGATCCGCAGCCTCAACCCGCGCCCCGGCTCGGCCCTGCCGGGGCCCGAGCCCGAGTACGTGGTCCCCGACGTCTTCGTGCGCAAGCAGCGCGGCGTCTGGCGCGTGGAGCTCAACCCCGAGGCGCTGCCGCGGCTGCGCATCAACCCGCAGTACGCCGCCCTCGTGCGCCGCGCCGACTCCAGCGAGGAGAACGCCTACCTGCGCTCGCACCTGCAGGAGGCGCGCTGGTTCCTCAAGAGCCTGCAGAGCCGCAACGAGACCCTGCTCAAGGTCGCCACCTGCATCGTCGAGCGCCAGCGCGCCTTCCTCGAGTACGGCGAGGAGGCCATGAAGCCCATGGTGCTGCGTGACGTCGCCGAGGCGGTGGGCATGCACGAGTCGACCATCTCGCGCGTCACCACGCAGAAGTACATGCACACCCCGCGCGGCATCTACGAGTTCAAGTACTTCTTCTCGAGCCACGTGGGGACCACCGACGGCGGCGAGTGCTCGGCGACGGCCATCCGCGCCATGATCCGCAAGCTGATCGCGGCCGAGGACCCGCGCCGGCCGCTGAGCGACAGCCGCATCGCCCAGCTCCTGCTCGAGCGCGAGGGCATCAACGTCGCGCGGCGCACCGTCGCCAAGTACCGCGAGGCGATGGCCATCCCGCCGTCGAACGAACGCAGACGCCTGGTCTGAGGAGACCACCCCATGCAGATCGAGCTCACGGGACACCACGTCGACATCACGCCCGCCCTGCGCGACTACGTGCACGAGAAGCTCGCGCGCATCGACCGCCACCATGCGCCGCAGGGCCCCGTGCACGTCGTCCTCAGCGTCGAGAAGCTGCGCCACAAGGCGGAGGCGACGCTGCACACGGCGGGTCACGACGTCCACGCCGACGCCGTCGAGGAGGACATGTACGCGGCCATCGACGGCATGGTCGACCGCCTCGACCGCCAGCTCGCGCGGCTCAAGGGGAAGCTCCATGAGCGGCGCGCCTGAGCCCGAACCCCAGGAAGGCGCCTCGCCGCTCGCCGGGCTGCTGGCGCCCGAGCGCGTCGCCTGCAACCTGCACGCCTCGAGCAAGAAGCGCGCCCTCGAGCTGCTGGCCGACCTGCTCGCCTCGGCCGACCCGGCGCTGTCGCAGAGCGCCGTCTTCGAGAGCCTCATCGGGCGCGAGCGCCTGGGCAGCACGGGTCTCGGCCACGGCGTGGCCATCCCGCACGCGCGCATGCGCGGCGCCCAGCGCGCGGTCGGCGCCTTCGTCAAGCTCGACGAGGGCATCGACTTCGACGCCGCCGACGAGCGGCCGGTGGACCTGCTCTTCGCGCTGCTGGTGCCCGAGCACTACACCAACGAGCACCTCGCGCTGCTCGCCGAGCTGGCGCGCATGTTCAGCGACCCGGAGCTGTGCCGCGAGCTGCGCGCATCCTGCACCAGCGAGCACGCCCTGGAGCTGCTCACGCACTGGAAGGGCGAGCACGTGCCCGGCCCATGACCGCCACGCTCACCGCCGGCGGCCTCCACTCGGCCCTGCGCCGCCGGCTCGGCCTGCGCTGGCTCGCCGGCCGCGCCGGCGAGGGGCGCCCCATCGGCACCGAGGGCGACCTCGAGTCGGCCGCCCCCCTCGTCGGGCCGCTCAACTTCATCAGCCCCAGCCGCATCCAGGTCCTCGGCACGCGCGAGCTGCGCTACCTCGCGAGCCTCGGGCGCAACTCGCGCGCCGACGCCGTCGAGCGGCTGTTCGGCGAGGCCGCCGCGGTGGTCATCCTCGCCGACGGCGAGCAGCCGCCCGCGGACCTGGTCGAGGCCGCCGAGCGCCATGGCACGCCGCTGCTCGGCTCGCGGCTCGCGGCGCAGCAGCTCGTCGGCAACCTGCGCTACTACCTCTCGCACCTGCTCTCCAAGAAGGTCACCCTCCACGGGGTCTTCATGGAGGTGATGGGCATCGGCGTGCTCATCACGGGCGAGGCGGCGGTGGGCAAGAGCGAGCTTGCGCTCGAGCTCATCACGCGCGGCCACCGCCTCATCGCCGACGACGCGCCGGAGTTCGCGCGCGTCGCCCCCGACGTGCTGAGCGGCACCTGTCCCGAGGTGCTGCGCGACTTCCTCGAGGTGCGCGGCCTCGGCGTGCTCAACATCCGCGCCATGTACGGCGACCGCGCCGTCAAGCGCACCAAGTACCTGCGCCTCATCGTGCGCCTGGCGGCCCTCGACGACCCGCGCGTGCAGGGCGCCGACCGTCTCGAGAGCAGCCGCCGCACGCGGCGCATCCTCGGGGTGCAGGTGCCCGAGATCACCATCCCGGTGGCGCCCGGGCGCAACATCGCCGTGCTGGTCGAGGCGGCGGTGCAGGACCAGATCCTGCGCAGCGAGGGCTACGACGCGGCCAAGGCCTTCGCCGCGCGCCAGCGCCGCGCCATCGAGGACCAGGAGCGGCGCGGGGAGGGCGGATGAGGCTGGTCGTCGTGAGCGGCCTCTCGGGCGCGGGCAAGAGCGTCGCCCTCCACACCCTGGAGGACGTGGGCTACTACTGCGTCGACAACCTGCCGCTGGCGCTGCTCGAGCCCTTCGCCGAGGAGCTGCTCGCCGGCGGCGAGGCCGCCTGGGGCGAGGGCGCGGCGGTGGCGGTGGACGCGCGCGCGCGCGCCGCCGACCTCGCGCGCGTGCCCGAGCGCGTGGCGCGCCTGCGCGAGCGCGGCCTCGAGGTGACGGTGGTCTTCCTGCAGGCCGAGGAGCCGGTGCTCATCAAGCGCTTCTCGGAGACGCGCCGTGCCCATCCGCTGGCGCGCGACGGCGCCCCGCTGCCGGAGGCGCTGGCGCGCGAGCGCGCCCTGCTCGAGCCCATCGCCGCCATCGCCGACGTGCTCATCGACACCTCGCGCACGCACATCCACGAGCTGCGCGACCGCGTGCGCGAGCGCGTCCTCGCGCGCCCGGCGCGCCTGCGCGTGGTGCTGCAGTCCTTCGGCTACAAGCACGGGGTGCCGGCCGACGCCGACCTCGTCTTCGACCTGCGCTGCCTGCCCAATCCGCACTGGGAGCCGGCGCTGCGGCCGCTGAGCGGGCGCGACGAGCCGGTGGCGCGCTTCCTCGAGCGCCAGCCGCTCGTGGGCGAGCTCGCCGCCGCCATCGAGGGCTTCCTGCGGCAGTGGCTGCCGCGCTTCCAGGCCGACGGCCGCCCGGTGCTGACGGTGGCCCTCGGCTGCACCGGGGGCCAGCACCGCTCGGTCTACATGGCCGAGCGCCTCGCACCCGCCCTGCGCGCCGCGGGCCACGAGGTCGTCGTGCGCCACCGGGAGCTGCCGCCGTGACCGTGGGCCTGCTGCTCGTCACCCATGCCGGCATCGCCACCGCCCTCGTGGCGACCGCCGACCGCATGCTCGGACGCCGCCCGCTCGAGATCGCCACCCTCGAGGTGGGCGAGGCGGCCGACCCCGAGGCGCTCGCCGCCGAGGCCGAGCGCCTGCGCGCCGGTCTCGACCGCGGCGACGGGGTGCTGGTGCTGACCGACCTCTACGGCGCCACGCCGAGCAACGTCGCCGCCCGCCTCGCCGGCGCGCGCGCCGTGCGCGTGGTCGCAGGCGTCAACCTGCCCATGCTGGTGCGCGTGCTCAACTATCCGCGCCTTCCGCTCGAGGAGCTCGCGCAGAAGGCGCTCAGCGGCGGCCGCGACGGCGTGCTGCTGTGCGAGCCGCCGGAGGCGGCCGGCGGCTGAGGAGGCGATGGCGCAGAAGGAGGTCACGGTCGTCAACCGCCTCGGCCTCCACGCGCGGGCCGCGGCACGCCTCGTCGCGCTCGCCTCGGAGTTCGAGTGCGAGATCCGGCTGGTGCGCGACGGGCGCGAGGTCAACGCCAAGAGCATCATGGGCGTGATGATGCTGGCCGCGGCGCGCGGCACGCGCCTGCGCATCGTCTGCCGCGGCCCCGACGAGGCGGAGGCCGTCGAGCGCCTCGCCGCCCTGATCGCCGACGGCTTCGGCGAGGAGTAGGCCCAACGGGCGCGCCGCGCCCGCCGGAGCGCTTGCATGGTCCTGGCCCTGCACGGCAGCGCCGCCTCCCCGGGGCTCGCCATCGGCCCCGCCTGGCGGCTCGACCGCCCGGCACCCGCCCCGCGCGAGCGGCGCGTGCCGCCCGAGGCCGTGCCGCGCGAGGTGGCGCGCCTGCGCGCCGCCCTGCGCGCGGCCGCGGCCGAGATCGAGGCCCTGCGCCGGCGCCTGCCCGCCTCGCTCCCCGGCGAGGTGGGCGCCTTCCTGGAGACGCACCGCCTCATGCTGGCCGATCCGGCGCTGGCGCGCGCGCCGCTCGAGCGCATCCGGCGCGAGCGCTGGGCGGCGGAGTGGGCGCTCGAGCTCGAGCGCCGCGCGCTCGCCGCGGCCTTCGAGGCGCTGGAAGACCCGTATCTGCGCGCACGGCGCGTGGACGTGGAGCAGGTGGTGGCGCGCGTGCAGCGCCTGCTCGCCGAGGGCGGGCGCGGCGGCACCGGCGCCGAAGAGGCGGAGGCGCCGCGGGGGGCGGTGGTGGTCTGCGCCGACCTCGACCCCGGCACCGTGGCGCTGCTCGCCGATCGGGGGGCGACGGCCATCGTCGCCGAGGGCGGCGGGCCGCTCTCGCACGGCGCCATCCTCGCGCGCAGCCTGGGGCTGCCTTGCGTGATGGGCGCCCGCGGCGCGCTGGCGCTGCTGCGCGACGGCGAGACGCTGATCGTCGACGGCCACGTCGGTGCCGTGCTCGCCGGCGCCGACTGTCGTCTGCTCGCCGGTGCTCGCCGCCGGCGCCGCGGCGAGCACCGCGCGCGCAGCGCCCTGAGGCGCCTGAAGGGCGAGCCCGCGCGCACGCGCGACGGCCTCGAGGTGGTGCTGCGCGCCAACGTCGAGCTCGCGCCCGACGTGCAGGCGGCGCGCCGCGTGGGCGCCGCCGGAGTGGGGCTCTACCGCACCGAGTTCCTGTTCGCCGGCCGCGAGACGCCGCCCTCCGAGGAGGAGCAGTACCGCGCCTACGCGCGCATGGTGCGCGCCATGCGGGGGTTGCCCGTGACCATCCGCACCCTCGACCTCGGCGCGGACAAGACGCTCGGCACCGTACCGGCGCCCCCGCCGGGCACCAGCCCCGCGCTCGGCCTGCGCGCGGTGCGCCTGTGCCTGCGCGAGCCCGCCATGTTCCTGGCGCAGATCCGCGCCATCCTGCGCGCCTCGGCGCACGGGCCGGTGCGGCTGCTGGTGCCCATGCTCGCCAGCGTGCGCGAGCTCGAGCAGGTGCTCGCGCTCGTGGCGCGCGCCAAGTCCGAGCTCGCGCGCGAGGGCCGGCGCTTCGATCCCCACCTGCCGGTGGGGGCCATGATCGAGGTCCCGGGCGCCGCGCTCGCCGCAGGGCGCTTCGCGCGCCGCCTCGACTTTCTCGCCATCGGCTCCAACGACCTCGTCCAGTACACCCTCGCCGTCGATCGCGCGGACGAGCGCGTCGCCCACCTCTACGATCCCCTGCACCCGGCGGTGCTGCAGCTCGTGCGCGCGGTGGTGCACGCCGGCCGCCGCGCGGGCGTGCCGGTCTCGCTGTGCGGCGAGATGGCCGCCGATCCCCGCTACACGCGCCTGCTGCTCGGCCTCGGCGTCACCGAGCTCAGCGTCCACCCGCTCTTCCTGCCGGAGGTGAAGGCGGCGGTGCGCAGCGCGCGCGCCGCCGACGCCGTGCGCCTCGCGCGCCGCATTCTCGCCGCGCCCGACACCGAGGCTGCCGAGCGCCTCCTCGAGCGCCTCAACGCCCTCTGACCCGCCCGGGCGCGCCGGACCCTCCGCGCCCTGCGGTCTTCCGCGAGCGCGCCGGCGGCGGCGCCGGGCGAGGGTTTTTGGCAGAATGGCGCCTTTCGAGCGGCGCCGCCGCCCGCCCAGGAAAGACCATGGCCGAGACCGCCCCGCAGCAGCAGACCAGCGAGCGCCTGCACGCGCTCACCGACGCCCTGGAGGCGGGCGCCCTCCAGCCGGTGCGCGCCATGCTGCTCGAGCTCAACCCGGCCGAGATCGCGGGCCTGCTCGAGTCGCTGCCGGTGGCCGAGCGCAAGCTGGTCTGGGGGCTGGTCGATCCCTCGCTCGAGGGCGAGGTCCTCGCGCACGTCAACGACCAGGTGCGCGCCACCCTGATCGAGGAGATGGACGACGAGGCCCTGGTCGCCGCCGCGCGCCGCCTGGACACCGACGACCTCGCCGACATCATCCACGACCTCCCCAACCGGGTGATCGAGCAGGTCCTGCGGTCCATGGACAAGCAGGACCGGCGCCGCCTCGAGGCCGTGCTGTCCTACCCCGAGGACAGCGCCGGCGGCCTCATGAACACCGACACCATCACGGTGCGGCCGCACGTGACGCTCGACGTGGTGCTGCGCTACCTGCGCATGCGCGGCGAGCTCCCGGCGCTCACCGACGTGCTTTTCGTGGTCACGC